>TARA_R110002073_G_scaffold55815_3_pt1 | contig 13438 bp, 16 predicted proteins | sample TARA_R110002073 | Tara Oceans TARA_R110002073 (sample SAMEA4397174) | marine metagenome | biome: Polar Biome; feature: [DCM] deep chlorophyll maximum layer (ENVO:01000326); material: water (ENVO:00002006), including particulate matter (ENVO:01000060) such as... | depth 40 m
TGTCATCGTCATCGTCTTTGTTATCGTCATCGTCATCGTCTTCGTCATCGTCATCGTCTTCGTCATCTGTGTCTGATTCGTTGCTTTCAACCGAGTGATGCATAGCAGATGGTATTTTTATTTTTATCACAATTTCGTCTTCATCGTCACTGGAGTCATCATCATCACTGGAGTCATCATCATCACTGGAGTCATCATCATCACTGGAGTCATCATCATCATTATTTATCTCAACTATAGCACTCGCAGCTTCTTTTTGGGCTAACTTCATCTTTTGCTCTTCAATACCCGCTTTATCTTTGGCCACCACCACCGCTTCTTCAGCCAGTTTATCTTTCTGTTCCTCAACTTTCGCCTTGTCCATTTCTACTTTAGCTGCGTCTTCGGCTATTTTTGCTTCTTGTTCTCTGACTCTAACATCAGCTTTTATCTTGGCAACTTTATTCTTTTCAATCTCGGGGTCAGAGTGAAGGGACTGCATGGTCTTCGACTCAAATGATGGGTTTGTTGCTTGTGTTTCGGACGAATCTTTCGCCGCATTTGGTTTCTCTTGCACGGTAGGCTCGTTTTTTTGCTCTGTCTCTCCACCTTTGTGTCGGCGCATAGTTTTGCGTCGTATATTAAAAGAACGTTTCTTCCTAAAGGATTTGCGTTTTTTATCTTTGCTATGCTTTGATTTTCTTTTATGAAGTTTGCGTGTCTGTTTTTTCCCTTTTAGCAATTTATATATCTTTTTCCTGGATAGCTCCATTCTATATAAATTTGCGTAGATTTTTTTATTATATAGATATATCAATGAGTTGCTCTAAGGCTACAGCACCGGTAAATATTACAAATAATACTACCACGACATGTGATTTGAAATGCGATTATTCATTTAAATACCCTATATCCAATTTACAGGTTACAAACAGAGGAGATTATCTCTCTCTTAAAACAGATCCCGAAAGTGTTCCTCCAGTCACATATAATGCGGAACAATATCAAGTTAATGAAATAAGGATTTATCGTCCATCACTTCATACTTATGGAGGGAAAAATGCTGATGCCGAAATGATAATCGTCCATAATAGCAGTAGTGGAAGCGGAAAATTACTCGTTTGTATTCCAATTAACAAAAGTATTAGTGCTTCAAATAAAAGCGCCCAGACATTTGATTCTATATTATCCAAAGTATCAAAGACAGCGCCTTCAGTCAATAAACAAACTATTGTTAACCTTCCAACATTCAGTTTAAATGACTTTGTCCCGATGAAACCCTTTTACTCGTATAATGGAACCTTACCTTATGCACCTTGCAATGGTAAGTATAGCTATGTTGTTTTTAGTAAAAATAATGAAGGTGCTCTATCAATGTCCTACTCGGCTTATTCATCTCTCTCGAAAATAATATCAGCCACTTCAAATAATATCAAAAATGGTTCTGGTGGCATTTATTACAACTCTAAAGGACCATCACAATCAACAGGACTTGGTGAAGATATATATATTGAGTGCAGCCCTACAGGTTCTGATGGAGAGACACAGGTTAAAAGTTCAACGTCGAGTCCCACATCACTTTTCAGCAGCGACTCTGTTAGTAATGTCTTAAATAGTGTTTATTTCCAGGTAATAATAGGGGCGATTGTCATATTAGGAATAATGAAATTGGGTCAAATATTACTCAAGAAACTTACGACCGTTAAGAAAATTAGTAAGCCTAGCGCAGCAGCAGCTGAAATCGAAATGACTGGTGGTCGGCGAGCACGAACTTGTCGCACTCGGAAATAAATATTGATAATATAATTCTATATGTTATCAATTTATATCACACCTTCATAGTTAATTGGAGAAGCATCATGTAGAGCATTCAACACAGGCTTATAATCGGAATTGGGAGGGGCATCGTGCTTTACGATCGGAGCCATTTTAGCTACGACCTGTTCCTCTAAAGTGACAGGGAAGTCGTTGTATCTGGAGAAATCCATAACCTTTGATTTCTCAGATGGTAGATAGTTACGAATACCATGACCGCCAGTTCCTACATTCGATCTTTTAATCAACTCGTATGCCGCTACTAGAGCGAGAATGCCTACAACAGGGTTGCTCTGTGTGAACACAGATAACGCTATGACAATTATAATGATGTTCCCATAAAGGTTATCTACGAGGCCTGCGAGTGTTTGGGGAGTTTGCACGTTCATAAGTATGTAAATTATGAAAACAATACCCAACAATAATTGATGGCGCTTTTCTGCCTTAAGAAGGTCGTTTAGATTTTTCATGTATATCATAATAGCAGATTATTAATTAGGTTAAAATTGAAACAAATTGACCTAAATATATAACGATAGATAACTTAAATGAATGAAGACCGTGTTGGAACATATCTAGGACAGAAAGGATATTCAATTTACAAAGAATGTTTGGATATGAAAGACCAGCAATATCTTCGCGATGAGCTAACAGTCGGTCCCTACATTCCTAAAGCCCCTGTACAACCGATTCCATTTCCAATTTATAGGGAATCCAATAATAAAATATATATCCCTCGCTACTTTGGGATTAATACATATGGAGAACCTGATGAGATACGCACAAGCGGTGGTGATGATATTGATTTAACTTTCGCTGGAGATTTGAGAGACTATCAGCACAAAGTTGTTGACACCTTTTTAAAAAATACAAATCCACGCAGCGGTGGAGGAGGACTATTAGAGATTCCATGCGGACGAGGTAAGACCGTTATAGCACTTAATATTGTCTCTCGTATAAAGAAGAAAACTCTTGTGATAGTCCATAAAAGCTTTCTATTAAATCAGTGGATAGAGAGAATCGAACAGTTTCTGCCTGGTACGAGAGTTGGAAAAATACAGGGACAAATTATTGATATGGAAGACAAAGATATTGTTATTGGTATGCTTCAATCTCTGTCAATGAAAGAATATCCTAGCAATATGTTTGACAGTTTTGGGCTTACTATAGTGGACGAATGTCATCATATATCTTCAGAAGTGTTTTGCAGATCTTTACAGAAAATTGTCACAAAGTATGCTATGGGATTAAGTGCTACAATGCAAAGAAAAGATGGATTAACAAAGGTATTCAAAATGTTTTTAGGAGAGATAGTGTATAAGGAAAAGCGTAATACCGATGATCCTGTTCTTGTTAAGGCTGTTGAATTTATAACAAGCGATAAAGAATTTAATGAAACAAAGTATGATTATCGTGGCAGCCCAGCCTATAGTTCTATGATTTCCAAATTGTGTACGTTTAATCATAGAAGCGAATTCATTCTAAAATTATTGAAGAAAGAACTTGATATAAAACCAGAGCAACAAGTAATGATTTTGGCACATAATAGGAATATATTGACATACTTGTACAAGGCTATAGAGGATAGAGGAATTGCCACAGTAGGTTATTATCTTGGAGGAATGAAAGAGAAAGATCTCAAACATAGTGAATCATGCAAAGTTATCATTGCAACCTATGCTATGGCAGCTGAGGCTCTTGATATCAAAACTTTGACTACACTGATACTAGCTACACCTCGGACAGATGTCATACAAGCGGTTGGAAGAATTCTAAGAGTAAAACATGAAAGACCACTAGTTGTCGATATAATAGACTCACATGACGTATTTCAGAGACAATGGGATAAAAGGCGGAAATTTTATGTCAAATGCAAATACAAAATAATACATACAAATAGTAACTTGTATGAATCGGATAAATGGACGACTCTATTTGAGAATGGTATGAAATTGTCTAAGTGTAAAAAAGTTGTGAAACCAGGCGTTCTGCCGCAAGGGAAATGTCTTATTGAGGTTGTTTGAAAGTATTCTTCTGGCAATGGTTGTATGGATTTTGAGGCGGAGGATTGGCAAGGGCACTATGGTTTGCGTTGACATCAGGGGGAGCACCTAGCGCGTAACCAAAAGAAAGGGGAATGTTGCTGTAAGGCTGTGGAGAGCCGCCACGGTGCTTGCGACGTGAGCCACCCTTCTTCTTGCATTGTCTTCCTCCGCGCCGTGATTTAGATTTTCCACCTTTCCGCACCTTAAACTTTCCTCCAGCAAAAGGAAAATCGGGTGCGAGCATAGTTAGACGCTTATTTTTCAAAAATTTCCTAAAGCGCGAGGTGCGGAACATTTTGGATTTCTTGCGTGTCTCGAAATCCTTTCCCTTATGGGTTTTGGATTTCTTTCCCCGAGAATATTTCTTTGTTCGCCTGCTTTTACGGGTTTTACGGCTTTTACGGGGTTTTTTCTTTTTACGGCGCATCGTCTTACGTTTTTTGCCACCTGTCATTTTTCCGGCGTCCATACCTAAGGTTCTGGATACGGCAGCACTAGGGCAACCTTCAATAGTAGCGTGACCGGCTGCCACACCAGTTATGGGGGAAGCCAATACATCTTTATTATTCAAGCATACGGCTGTTCCACCGAGTTGGGAATAAGGGACATATGAGGCTGCTGCGGATGCGGAATTACTCTTGGTTCCGGCGCAACCTACACCCTTCACCTTAGCATAAGGGCTGGAGAAAAGGTTAGGTGGCTCGGAGAAATTGGGTGCGTCGACTGCACGGCGATCAAATCCAGAACCTCCATTTTGAGATAGTTTATTAGCATATGGACATGACATATTTATATATATATAACAATCTATTTTTTCTCAAATAATTCTGCTTCTCTCCTTGTTGTTAATTTAACCTTATCAGTAATAATTCCGATAGGTTGCCACTTTCTAAATCTTCTGCTATAAACGCATCTCATAACTAAAGATTTATTAAGGTCGACAAATTTATCTTCATTTATATTCTCAAACTCATCGTCATCATCGCTTTCCTCAAGACGATCCAAATTTGCGTTTTCTTTAATTGTTCTAAATAGACCATTCATCATTACACTGCTTTTATAAGTAGGAATCATAGCATCACAATATGGTTCAGTAGGCCCGTTGTAGTCAAAACAGTATATATTATATATATCATCTTGTATTGTTGCTTTAACTTTGAATATTGCTTCAGGAATACTGCGTATTTTTGAAAGGTGAATACCTGTTGAATTTGAGTTGTTATAAGACCATAAAGCTACACCATATACGGCATAAGGTAAATTGGAGATTTCTATCTCAGCAGATAGATAGTTCGGTTTCGTCAGAGGAAAACCCATTATTAAAAAATTTGATGTATAAGCCAGTTGTCTTATGTTATTTTTGAACATGTCTGTCATGATTTCTATTTTTTGTAAAAATCTATAATTCGCAACAGGAATACCCTTATAAAAATGAATATCTTCGCATGAAAAATGTCTTAGATCACCAACTTTAAAAAGTGTTCCATATAGTATTGTTCCGTATGATAAGTCAGTATTAAAGCATGCAGGCATTACATCTACACTAGACACGTTTCCTCGTGAATTTAATGTCATTACTAAGCAAATATTCTTCCCATGCCAATAAGTCATCCATACAAATGCTTTTGGGCCTTTCGGTATCAGGAAGTATACATCGGCATAAACTTTCTTATGAAGGATTTTATCATAAGGAAGTTCCACATCAGGAAATCGACTTAATATTTGTTTTTTCTCACTTGACGATATCATCTAATCTATATATCTTAGTACAAATCTCTTTAACCTTTTTTAATAACTGGAAAAAGCACCGTGCCCATCATTGGCAGCTGCGGGAGTATCAATATTGGTTTTAGGTTTTTTCAGGTCCTGTAGAAAACTTCGTAATTCGTTCTGCATCTCTGTCTTTATTTCAGGGTCTGATGCGACTGCTTTGGGTTTCGGTGTTTTAATGGTCTCAAGTATTTCATTATATCTTTCTGTGGGTTTATTTACTAAATCTTTCACCTTAGGAACAGTCAGGGTATTTTTGAAAAACGAATATAGATAATGTATTAACATAATAAGCACAAGTGATATAATGATCCATTGCAAGGTCCAATACAACATATTATATATGTTTAACAAAACTTTAGTTGTGATAAGAACGTAAGAATGTCGTCACGAATTCCCATCATTTCAATATCTTCATTTGTTGAAAAATAGAAATCAACATTTTCCATGTTTCTTTCTTCCACAATGAGACTTACGAGTGCTCCTTTTCTGAGAATATATTCCTTCTTAATAGTTGTTTCGTGAATATGCTCTGTTGGTATTTGAAACCATGACTCATCAAACTCCCACTTACTATCATCAAGGAGAACCCTGAATGTACCGATACTGGATTCCGTTACATGAACATCACGTATCCTAAGTCTTGATATTTCGCTATCTTTAATCTTTAAAATGCCGTCTGTTGATATTATTAGAGATGTGCTTCCTGATTTCTTATAATATTCCGCAATTCTTTCTTCGTTCACTCTAGAAATAATGATGTCTGGAATATATATTTTCATGATACTAATATATGTATATATATATTCTTCAAACCATTTAAACCGATTACTAAAAATTTAAACAGATGACCTCAATAGTATTGATTGATAAGAATTGTAGTTTTAAACAAACGAAAGTTAAGGGTTTGAAAAGAGATACTCTATACAAGAAATGCGGATTTAAAGTATCTGGTGGATTTGAGCTTCGTACCATTTGGAAAGTTAATATAGAAAAAACAAAGATGAATATTGAATTATGGTCAAGAGATTATGGTAAGGCGGGTACAGAGAACAAATATGATTTTCCCCCACCGGTAGATACAGCACTCTATTTTGGTACATGTGCTGTTCTTCGAACTGACGATAAAGGCGATATTATAGATTTAAGTATTATCATGTGGAATAAAATTTATGAGAAATTATTCGGAGGATTTGAAGATATTTGTGATGATGAGGACGATAGTGAAGATGAACTTACAACTGTACCAAAAGAAATGAAAACGAAGGCCGGTTATTTAAAAGACGGATTTGTTGTCGAAGATGGTACTGATGGTGAGAATGATGATGATGACGAAGACGATAATGATGATGACGAGAATGAATTCATTTATATTGTGGGAGACGATGATGATGATAATAACAGCGTCGATGATATTGATGACGAGGATGATAATGACTCAGAAGACGATTCTAATGGAGGTTCGGAGTTAGATGAGGATGTTTACCAATACTCGAGCGATGAAAATTGATAAAATTGAAATAATATAAACATTCTAGTTGTATTGTATTATATTATTATGAGAAAAGTAGAGAACCCAGAGGAATTTCGAACAAATGTTCGCAAGGCGCTGATTAAATTTATAGATAATGAAAAAATATGTTCTAATCTTGAGAAAGGAATATATAATTTCTCTATCAAAGAAGCTAAGGATCGAAATGTAGTTAAGAAATGGGATAATGTATACTTCACGCATCTTTATTTTGATCGACTTAGAACTGTTATTGCTAATTTGAAAAATCCCAATTTGCGAGATAAAATATCATCAAAAGAAATAAAAGCCCATAAACTTGCATTTATGTCTCACCAGGAGATGATGCCAGAAAGATGGCAAAAAATGGTTGATGAGAAGAAAATTCGAGACCAGAATAGGGCTGCCCCCAAACTTGAGGCCTCGACGGATAATTTTACATGCCGAAAATGCAAATCTAAGGAGTGTAGTTATTATCAATTGCAGACCAGGTCGGCAGATGAACCTATGACAACATTTGTCACTTGTCTCCCTTGCGGTAACAGATGGAAATGTTAAAGTGGTGTGAACGACGTCCCACAGCCACAACTTGATTTTGCCATAGGGTTGTCAAATTTGAATGCTTCTCCCATAATGTCTTTCTCCCAGTCAATATGAGTGCCTACCACATGCATTAAACTTTTTCCACATATATGTATCACAATATCTTCATTGGACGGAGGTTTAGTTTCGCTATTTTTATTTTTTCTGATTATTTGTATTTCGTCACCACCTTTTAGATCCTGATTTGTTGGCGTCAGTTTATACTCAAACCCGTTACATCCACCACCTTTCAACGAAAACAATATAGCTTTATTTCCAGTATCTTTGCGTATCCTTCTGAATTGTTGCAGTGCGGTTTTTGACAATGTAACTATGCTTTTCATAATAAGTTTTATATGTATAATATATATTATGAAAATCTCCAAGAAACTGAAATCCTTGATGTCCTCCATCTTGTCTGTGAATGTTTGGATTATGGCAATTTTACTAATTTCTGTATATTCGATTTTCTCGTATCTAACAGGTATGTCTGAAAGAAAGATAGAAGCCTTGACTGATATATGGATAAAGGAAGTAACAATTAACCACGATCCAGTTGCCATACAGGATTTATTTTGTTCTGATGGGAATCTTGTCGGTACAGTATCTCAAGTAAAACGGACTGGTGATGATATAGGAAAATATTTCGATTACTTTGCGAAACTTGAAGGGATAGAGGTTATATCCAAGAAGTATAACATCTCGCGCGTAACAAATGATGTATATCTGAATACCGCATTTATAACTTGGAATTGGGATTCTTTAGATGCGCCTATCACAGCCAGAATGACATTTCTTTATAGAGGTAATTGTATATTTCAATTACATTCATCAGCTTTACCCGATTTGAACCAAGATTTGAAAGACATAAGCAGTATGCGATAAATTATATTTCATTTATATTTTCAGCAGGTGGATTTGTCTCTGGCTTTGACTCATCTTCAGGAAAAGAACCATCCGGGATTGGTCCTAAAACATCTGTTACTTCTGTTACTTCTGTTACTTCTGTTACATCTGTTACATTCGTTACTTCTTTTGATTTAACAGCTGGTAACATGTAGTTTTCCATATTTACAGAAATATCGTCGGCTGGTAATTCTTCGTTGTTATCATCTTCCTGAAGGTTACCGCTAGAAAAGACCGAGCTAAATCCTTGAACGATAGATTTTCTCCTTTTCTTCTTTTCTGGCTCTTCTATCTTAAAATTACGTAAAGCTTCATCCCCTCCTCTGCGCATTTCTTCTAACTCAAAATTAAGTTTTTTACATGTCTTTTGAAACTTTATTTCATTTTTCGACATTTTAATAATATTGTCCTGGGCTTTTCTGAAATATTTCTGCCGTACGTCTGGATAAATAGAAGCTTCGGCCTCCTGTAACGAGTCTCTATAAAATTCCATTACTTCATCTATGTACGTCTTCTCAGCAACCTTGACATCTACGAAGTTAAGTTCCTCTTGAAGACGTCTCATTTTTGTAATAGTGTGATTGAACTTTTCAGTTGATTTGGTAAGTTGTTCCATTCTTTCAGGAAACTTTTTGAATTTCATCAAGGAAGAAATAATAGCAGTAAGTGTAGATATAGCAATAGGTGCTATTTTTGCACAACTCGATATATTATAACCATACGATGCACGATTTGTTAAATCTAACGTACTTTTCAATGTTTCTACAAACGCAACTACTAAACTTAGAATAATTATAGATTTATTAAATACATCGCTATTTCTCTTAAGACTTTCGTGGTGTAATGAAACCGCATCGCGCTTGCACCTTACTTCATACAATTTTTCACCCAAGTCAGTATAGACATCCAGATCGGGAGGGTCTACTACGACTCTTTGTTTTGTGACAGGTTGCATTCTCGTTCTTCTCTACTATTATGATATAGATACTTATTTTATATATATATATATCACTTCGTATATTTTGCACCCTCTACAAAATTGTCTCAATAATTAAAATTTGAACCTTCTTTTGTAGTCAGCTACACTCGCCCTGAATGACTTTTTATTCCATAGAATGTATCTTGACAAAGATCCTGCGGTCGTGGGGTCGTTCCAATTCTCTCTCACTTTATGTCTTTTCAAATATGAGTCCTTTCTCTTATCGTCATGGTGGATGGTGTAATCTTCATATCCCTTAGCACCAAAATGGACTTTTTTGTCATTCGGTCCAAATATAGCCATATACTTCTTATCTTTCCTCGTAGACTTCTTAATACCAATTAATGTGGTCATCTATACATAAACGACTATATTAATTTTGCCTTCGTAAGAATGAATGAACTATTTTATTACCTTTTTTGAACCAGACTCTTTTCGCTTAGCGCGTTTATTATCCGACTTTTCCTTGTTTTTTTCAGCGAGGGCAGGATTTGCTTTTGCCTTGTTTTCTATTGCCTTTGCCTTTTTTAAAGCAGCTTTACTTAAATTTTTATCATTTGCCATATATATTCTATAATATATTATTTCTTAAATCCATTTTTTCCATTTGATAAAATGAATTACTAAACGAGAGTTGACCCATGCTTGGGATGTAGGTATCTAATTATGAGTTACTTTAATATAAAAAAATTGTTTATTGTTGTTTTTGTTTATTAAATAAAATTGAATACTTTTCAGTCCGAGTCACAGTAGTCCGCCCAAGACATCTTCTGTCCTGTCGCACTCTTCCGAAGAAATTCGTCATCGTCTTGTGTTAATACTGGATACTCTGGTTCATTCGACTTATCGTCTAGTTCACCCATGAGACATGGAACAGCTGTGCTTCTCTTGAGAACTGGGGGTTTAGAAACGATATCCGCCCATTTCAACGGTCCTGTAGGTACTACTTCAACTTCTTGACGAGAACCATCTTCGCTGTCGCTGTATTGAGTCAGTCCATCGAACCCATTAATTCTCTGTTTTAGAGTTGGATCTTGACGATACAACTTATTCTTGGGTGGTCGAAAAGTTATGAAATCTTCGCATATATTAAAATCGATTTCTGGCTCGCGAATATACTTTATAGCTTGCCGGTTCTTTAGTACCGGACAACATCGCGGGGTATGTCCCTTTGCCTTACAATACCGACACTTAATCGATAAGAGATAAGGACAAACCACTACACCATTAGGTCCTGGAGCACTTTTAACCCAGTGAGAGGTATATTCGTCTTTGGATTTCTTCGCATCAAAGCATACTTTGCAGAAGGGAGTTTTAGTGTTGGAAATCATATTTGTTGAGTTTTGTATGACTATGTTCCGAAAAAAGGTTTTCAATTTTTATAAAAAATAATATGAAAATTAAGGGTTTCATTACAAAACCGAAAATTTACTTAACAAGTTATTTCCCAAAAAATTGAAAGCTTTTTTCCAGACCTGTGTAAATCAAATAAACTAAAACAAACTCGAACAAAACTCGAACAAAACTCGAACAAACACGATGTTTAAAACTTATCTAAATAAGACTGGATTAGCCGTCCAGAAGCACCAGGTCGAAGGCGTCGAGTGGTGCGTCAGGAATGAGCTGGAAGGCAAGCTGGCAGCTGGTGTGATAGTGCGGGGCGGTCTCATAGCCGACGAAATGGGGCTTGGCAAGACGATCCAGATGCTGGGGGTCATCGTAAGCAACTTTGTCACCCGAACCCTCATAGTTCTGCCTCGGTCTTTGCTGGATCAGTGGGAGGAGGCTATTATTACGACGCTCGGACACACGCCTCTTGTCTACCACGGACATGGCATCTCCAAGATCACAGAGGAAGTTCTGTCCTCTTCCCCAATTGTGCTCACGACATACGGGATGATAACGCCAAGAAAATATAAGGACCTCGGTCTTCTCCACAAAATAAAATGGAATCGTGTCGTATTCGACGAGGCGCACCACCTTAGGAACAAGAAGGCGCGCCTGCACATAGGGGCTCTGAAACTGCAGTCGTCTATTCGATGGTTAATGACAGGAACACCTATCCAAAATAAAAAGGAAGACTTCTATGCGCTCTGTGCAGTCATGGGGATCCCCGCAGAATACTACACCAGCACAGAGAACCTTATGGCACTTGTCAGGGCTTTCATCATAAAACGAACAAAGGCGCAAGTAGGTCTCGGGTTATCTCCGCTAACAGTTAAATCAGTAGTGACCGAATGGGACAACGAGAACGAAAAAAATATTGCCGAAGATATCCATTCGCTCCTTAAGTTCAGCAATATCGACAAGCAGGTAGATAATCCTGGCATGTGGGGAGAGTCACATCTCCCTATATTAATGCGAGCTCGACAGATGTGCATCTGTCCGTCCCTTATTAGGAATCATTTGGAATCGTTGTCCGAAACTGGTGCTATAGATGATAGTCAAAACATGCGTGAGGCGATTAACTCTTCAAGCAAGATCGATAAGGTCGTGGACACGATATTGGAGAGAAAAGACAATAATAAAGGAAAGATTGTGTTTTGTCATTTCAGGGGAGAAATCGATATTATAAAAAATCGTTTATCTGGATTCGGAATCCATGTCGAGACATTTGATGGTAGAACGAAGCAGTCCAAGCGCCACGAAATCCTCACAGGGAAATGCGACGTTCTGATCCTTCAAATCAAGACTGGCTGTGAAGGTCTCAATCTCCAGCAGTTCAGCGAGATATACTTCGTGAGCCCTCATTGGAATCCTGCGGTAGAAGACCAGGCTATAGGTCGTTGTCATCGTTTAGGGCAAAGCGAAAAGGTGTTTGTATTCAAGTTCAATATGTCTGGATTTGATGAAGAGGGCGAGACGAATTCTCTTGACACATATTCTACGAAAAAGCAAGACGACAAGCGTGAAGTAATGAAAATGCTCGACGTCCACGAACACTCACAATATGTGAAGAGTAAAAAACTGGAGTTCGCTGATATAATGAAGAGAATGGTGCTACCGTCTGGAAATCAACTTCCGGAAGAGGTTGAATCCATAATTCATGAGTACGTCGGGGAGGGCTGCGAGTGGCTCTAACATCGAGCTTAACGAACATCTTGCGTAAAAAAAAAACAAAAACAAAAAAAGGAAAAAACCTTTTTTTGTTGTTACCTTTTATATTTAAAATATTGATTATCTTGTCAGAAGTTCATATTAGGAAAGGAATATTTAATGTATAAGTTCAAGATCACTAATGTTCCAGTATTCAAAACCTCCATTTGGGAGAGGTCGTTTTATGATAAATGGAATTTTTTTCTGTTCTAGCTCTGCCTGTGCAATAAGGTAGCCATCAAGAACATTATTTTCAACTTTAATAAATGATTTTGCACCAGTATCTATTTGCTTTGCTCTTTGACCCAAAATTCTTGTTTTTTCATATTTTGTAAGGAATGGTAATGTTCTATGAAGTAAGTCTATCACTTGTCCGTTTTTATTTCTGGTGACCTTCGCCAAATTTTTTACTTCTTCGTAATTGTGGGAATGAGACTCCGGATGATAATCCGCGAGGAAATTTTCACGAACCTCTTTATCAAGTTTTTGAAGGTAGTCTTCATCTTCATCATCAGTATCATCATCTTCATTATCGCTTCCGAATGATGATGGAATAATTGTATTTATGTCACCAATTTTTGTTTCATCGTCTTCATCAACATCGTCTTTACTAACATCATCTTTACCGGCATCGTTCTCATCGTCCTCATCAGCATCGTCCTCGTCATCATCGTCCTCGTCCTCGTCCTCGTCATCATCGTCCTCGTCCTCGTCATTCGCATCGTCATTCGCATCGTCATTCGCATCGTCATTCGC
>TARA_R110002073_G_scaffold125666_6_pt1 | contig 13437 bp, 14 predicted proteins | sample TARA_R110002073 | Tara Oceans TARA_R110002073 (sample SAMEA4397174) | marine metagenome | biome: Polar Biome; feature: [DCM] deep chlorophyll maximum layer (ENVO:01000326); material: water (ENVO:00002006), including particulate matter (ENVO:01000060) such as... | depth 40 m
AACATTCAAGCATAAAAAACCTACAATGGAAGATGCAGTTCGTACAGCAATAGGTTTTGGTGGTGCATTACCGGCTATTGATAAAGAGCAAAAATTACAAGATGAATCTGATGAATTACTTCAACAACTCAATGAAGCAGACGAAATAGATAAACCGTTGATAAGAGAAAAACTAACAGATGTAACTTCAAAACTTACTGCAATGCAACAAAAAGCAATAGAAGGCGTACAAGGAAAGGAAACAACTCATTGGAAAATAGATGCCAAGAGAGAAGAAGAGTTGGCAAAAGCGCACAGAATTTTAGTTGCTAAAGTAGCACCAATGATAAAGGAAAAAATGGAAGAAGTAGACCCAACTGCTTTTGACCCGAATGACCCACAGAAATTTATTGATAACAATGCAAGAATGTTTCGTGATGCTCAACGATATATTTCTAACGTTTCTCATTCTGTACACGGTTTAACAACGACAGGGTATGGGGTTGACTTTACAGATGTAGAAACAAAACCTGCTGAAAATAAAGGCTTTCATCAAAACGTTGCTTCTCATTTGCAAGAAAATGGTTTTCCAATTACAGGTAACATGAGCGTAGACGAAGTTCTTGAAGCGTTAGCAATAGAAAAAACTCCACAGTCGAAAGAACATGCGAGAGAACTTATAGAGCGTTCTAACACTTTGAATCAACCATTACATGCAAGTACTGTTAATCAACTCATTTCTCATGGAGGTATAACAGACGTACATGGAACAGACATTTCTCATATGCATGATAAATCGTTAGGCGAGAAAGAAGGAAGTGAACTCAATCCTGAACAAAAGTTTGCAGTAATGGTACAAACATTAGGTTATCACGATGCAGTACAAGAAATGCATAAAGATATAAATTCGGATAAAGAATACAAAAAAGCACAGTATGTTCATGCGCTTCCTCGTAGATTTAAGCAACTTATGAACTCAAACACTCAATTTGGTTCCGCTATTGATGCTAATGGATTGGAATACATCAATAACGATGTATACGATGCACAAGGGAAGAAAAAAGGTTCTGCTGGAAAAGGGCGACCACAAATTACTGCTGAAACAAGAAATAATCTTGATTCTATTATTCATTACAATCCTTCCGTACAACAAGAAGAAAGACCAGAAGAACCTACTACTTCAATAGTTACAAGAGCAGGAATGACACAAATTCCTGTCGGTTCTTCTAATCCAAACAATGGAAGTATCATAGATTCGTTTGATGCTGGCGCACACCATAGTGGTTGGTTAGCAAGTCCTTCCGCTGGTTGTGAATTTACAGCCGATGGTCAAATTATGGCAGGACAATATGTAGAACAAGGATTGTATCACTCGGTTCCACACGAACTTACAGATATGGTTCATGGGAAAGAACTACGTGAACAAGTATGGAATAATGCACCACCCGCACAAGAATCTCGACTTCCTACAAGTGGTATTGACCCTACAACATTCATTGCTATGAATGAGGACCCAAGTAAATTAGCATTGAGTGAAATGAGTGATTACATAGAAGGGTTACTCAATCCTGATATTTTACTCATGAAAGAAGATAAACCTGAATGGAATCCTCTAATACGCCCAATGCACCGTATTTTTGAACTAAGTGATTTAGAACATCTACGTGGATTTAGTGGTTCGTGGGTCGTATCAAAATGGTACGACGGAAAGCGAGTTATGATAATTAAAAATGGTGAAGAGATAACTGCTCTTAATGAATCAGGTAAAAAAGTAGGTTTGAAAAAGGCTCATAGAGAAGCATTACAAAAAGTCAACGACAATAATTTTGCAATAGATACTATTCTTGGCGATGAAGATTTGAACGTTATTGACATTCTAAACTATGATAATACTGATATTACAGATATGCAAGTCTTTGAACGAATCAAAGTTATACGTTCACAATTTGAAAGTCATGAGAATGTCATTGTTCCGGGTCCTCACGATACAAAGGTAACAGATAGTGAAGGACTCAAAGAAAGTGTAGAACGAATGCAAAAGGAACATGAGAATATTTTGCTAAGAGATTCTAAGTCCACATATATGCGTGGAGAATTTAGACACCCTAAGTGGGTATTGTATAGACCAACTCGTGATTACAATTTCATCATTCTTGATAGAAGAGGCAATGGTCCTTACACATATCAATTAGGTGCGGGTCCTCTTATTGATGATGGTGGATTGGCTAATCGAGCAATTGAATACAAGGGTGAGTACTACATGGATGTAGGTACAGCACGTAATCAAGATAAAGCATACAAAGTCGGAGATGTTGTGCGAGTATCAGTAAGTGGAGTTACAAAGAAAACTCGTGGTCAAAGAAATGTTTTCACCGTACAAGTAAAACAAATAGAAGGCGTAGGTGAAGGTGAAGGACCTGCAAGTGCTGAATCATTAGACTTGTTGACAAAATCTTATTCTGCAATCAACATTCCACACAACATAGAATACGATGAAGAAGGCTTCCGTGTTGTTCTCAAAGATATTGATACTGTAACATATCAAGTAGATGAAGTAGGAGATATGTGGTATCTCCATTCTCCTCAAGGAAATATGGATTTACTATTCAAAAATCAGTATGCAGTAACATTAGCGGAGAGCCTTCAACCGTTTTGGGGTTCTGTAGCACCACTCATGTTATCAGGAGTATTAAAATCAGAAGAAGAGTTTAGTTCTCCGCCTAAAAAACATACACCAAAGGAAATGGAAGAAGGTTCTGTAGGTATTTTGGAAGAAGATGATGAAAATAGATTACTTAAACCAGAAGATAAGAAAAAGGCTATTGAAGTTATTCTAAGAACTCTTGATACACTTACAAAAGAAAAATTGACATGGACTGGACCGAGAGGTTTGGGTATTGATGTAGGCACACCTACAGAATCACCAAGTGGACCTACAAAAATCACAGAAGAAGAAAACCTTCCAGATTTCGATGGAAGAACTGATGAAGAAAAAGATAAAGAATTCAAAAAACCAAAGCACATGAAGCCTGTTGATGTTTCAACAGAAGAAGGTGAAAACCTTCATTTAGACTATGAAAATGATACCCCAGTACTTTCAAAGGTATAATAGGGGTCTATATACCATGACGAGGAGTTGTTAATTCAATGCTCGCTCTCAAGCAACCGGAACAAGGTCTTTCACTCCTCAAGAGTGGAAGCGACCTCGTTGTTGCTGGATATGCATCAGTTGAGTTGGTCGATAAACAAGGCGACCTTATCACTCGTGGTGCTCTTAAGAGTGCATTTGACGGTTTCATGAAGAGTGAGAAGTACCGCAATGTACAACTCGCTCATTCAAACATCCAAGTCGGTGAAGTCTTGGATTCTTACGTAGACAACAATGGGAGAATGTGGAAGTCCGAATGCGACGACACAGGAATGTTTGTTGTCGTTCAACTCCGCAATGATATTGAGAAGGCTCGTGAAGTAGCCGCTGAAATCCGCAAGGGTAACCTTCGTGGATTTTCCATTGGAGGACAAGCATTCAAGCGAGTGCGAAAGTCTGACAATGTAAAAGGCGACTATCAAGAGATTTCAAAGATGGAATTGCATGAGATTACTATTTGTGAAAAAGGTATTAACCCGGAAGCACAATTTAGTATATTAAAGGAGGACAACAATATGACTGATTTGAATACAGTAATGGAAAGACTTGAAGCACGACTTGATGCAATGGAAAAAGGTGAGATACCTCCCCAACTCCGTGAGCACATTAAGGATAAAAAAGACGACGAACCAAAGGAAGAAGCATCTTCCGACAAAGGTGATGACGACATGAAAGAAGAAAAGAAAGAGAACCCCTTTGAAAAGGGAGAATACAGCGATGTTATCTCATCTGAATACCTTAGTTGGATGGAAGATACTCTCAAATCTGCTGGTGTAAACACCAACGAAGCACGAGCACACTTTGATGACTTGCAAAAGCAACAAATGGGTGGATTCGACAATCCTGACTCCGTTGACGGTGCTGACTACTTCGGTGGTCAAGTTCGTGGACGAGGACAAGAAGGTGGCAACCCATCAACTGGTGCTATCTCCGCACTCACAGCAGGTGGCGGAAAGCAACCTGCTGGTGCAATGGGACCTGCTAAGGTTGCAAAGGGAGATTACCTTTCAGCCGCTACAGTTTCACAATCCGACATCGAAGCCGCTTACGAAGTTTACAAAGCGGCGGCAATGGAACAACAATTCCGTGGTAGCCTTGAATCCGAGTTCTCATCCCGTCTTAATCAAGAGATGACGATTGCTAAGAACGAAGAAGCACGAGCACACTTTGATGCTCGTGAGCCACTATCGGAAGTACTCAAGTCTCTTGAGTCCCTTTCCGAGCGAATTGACAACCTCTCAACCGAGAGTGTTTCAATCCAGAAGTCGGCTTCTGCATCTAACATTGAAATTCCTTCCACTATGGACATGGGTAACATGACTTGGGACGAGGTACACAACCTCGCTAACAAGGCCATTAGGGGAAGCAACTAATCTAAGGAGATGATGAACAATGGCAAGAGATTACATACGAAGCATTACTGACATGGAACGCTATTACTACGGTGCTGGCAACGCAATGGGTTACTCCTACTCCGGTAGCGAGTTGCTCAAGGCTGACGCACCTATGCTTTCCTCGACAGCGGGAACATACCAAGCGATTTATGGTCGTAAAGTTTGGTCCCAACTAAACCAAGAATTTAACGCATTCTCAATTCTACCAAAGCGTCCGTGGGAACGAAGTGGATGGCGAGTCATCACAGAACGTCCTTCCTTCGCTGTTGGCGGCGGTGTTGCAGAAAACGCAACACTTCCTGACACAACCAAGCCGACCTTCCAGCACATTGCGGCCAAGCCTAAGACTGTGGTTCACACATTCGACATGAGCGAAACCGCAATGTTCCTTGCTGACAAGGACGATGGACTTGGCGACATCCGTTCTATCCTAAAGGAAGAAATGGGTAAGCACCACGCAGAACACATCAACAAGATGATGACCGCAGACAAGGCTGTAGTTGCAGGTAACGACTTTGAATCACTTGACCGTATTACGGTTGGTTCAAACGAAACTGGAACTGACATCGACATGTACAGTATTGACCGAAGTGCAAACTCTTGGTCTTACTCGGAAGTTAGTGAAAACAGCGGAACAGACCGTGTTCTGTCCCTCGACCATCTTGATGAACTCTTCCAGAAGTGCTGGACTCGTGGTGGTAACCCGAAGGTTATCCTTACAGGGTACGACACACTCATGCGTCTACAACAACTTCTACAATCCCAACAACGTTTCCTTGAAGAGAAGCGTGTCACCCCAACCTACAACGGTGTAAAGGGTGTACCGGGTATTGAAGCAGGTTTCATTGTTGCAACATACAACGGTGTTCCAATCATTCCATCAAAAGATGTACAAACCGATACTCTAAGTCGTATGTACTTCCTTGATACTGATTACCTGTACTTTAGCACAGCAATTCCAACGCAATACTTTGAGAGTGGTATCGAAACTGGTGACCCATTCGCTATTAACCGTCTTGGACAAGAGGGTATGTACCGAACTATGGGAGAACTATGGACTACTTTCTACGGAGGTCACGGTTCAGTCCGAGACTTGAAGTGAGGCTAATGGAAAAAATACATGGAGATGATTTATTATGACAACAGAAACAAAGACACAAAAAGGATTGACAATTTCTTTCGATGACGGTGATTTTAGTACTGGTACAGTCTCGGTTCTCTTGGACCTTGACTTGCGTACAGGAACACCAGTCGATGAAACTGCTTGGTTAGACGGTAATGCTGGTGGTTCATACCCCGGTTCTCTTACTGGTTTTACCGCACAAAATTCCGATGGAAAAGCGGCAGGAAGTATGCGATTGGTACAAATTGCATTCACACTTGCTGATGCGGATGAACAAGTATTAGTTCTTACAGCAGGGGCTTCAAAAATTATTGGAGTACTTGGTACTACTTTCGCAGTAGCCGACAAAACCCTATCTGCAACCTTCACTAATACTGGTGCGGCCCCTGCCGCTAAGACTGGCGCACTTCTTCCAGCACTCGTCCTTCACGGAGAGGCTGGCGGTGCTGGAACAGTAACGGCGGTTTTGCTCAACTGAGGGTGATTAAGTGCCTCAAGTAACCTACACAGGTCCCTTCTACGAGCGAAGGCGAAGAGATTCAAATGCTTCGTGGGTTCGTGGAAAAGGAGAAGAGGTTACACAAGAGTGGCTTGACGAGTGGAGAAATTCTCTACCTGAAAAGCACTTCCTTATCGAAGGAGATGAAGGAGTTACAGTCGATGGTGGAGATGATGGATTACCAGACAACGGATGGAGTCGAAAAGACATACTTACATGGCTTGACGAGCAAAACGTTGATTTACCTAATGGTTACATCACTAAAACAAAGGCACTCACTCTTGTAGACGAGCACTTAAACCCAACAGAAAATGGAGATGAAGAATAATGGCAGTAACAATAGACCCAAGACCAACAGTATTTGGCGACAGAATGATTGTAACAGGTACTTACGCCGCTGGCGATAACGCAATTGACCTAACTGGAATGCTTGCAAGTATAGACTTTGCAGGTGCAAATTCAAGCGGTGCTATTGCGGCACGACCTATCACAGACACAGGTGCTTCACCACCTACACAAGATGTCGTATTTGGTGTAGATGTTCGTATAGACGGTACAACTATCCGTTTAGCGGCTGGATTGGCTGATGGAACAATCGGTGATACCGCACCCGCACAGGCTGGAACTTTTATTGCAATAGGTCGCCGTTCTTGAGGTGGCTTAAATGGCAGTATTAAGTGGCTATGGCTCACGAGTAATCGGTCCTTACAGTCCTAAAATGATGTCTGACGGTACGGCAACTGCGCTTATTCAAGCAGATATTCGTGCCACAGGTGGTACGGGTGCTCTTGGAGTAGCGGCGGGAAGTACAACTGCACTCATTAGCATAGAACCGTTTACATCGCTTGGTAACCATTATTTCCTACTTACCTACACAGTTTGAGGTGAGTAAGTATGGGATTCGATGTTAGAAGCCTTGACTTATCCGACATTGTAAGGTCGAGTAAGCAGGGTGTACACGTAGACAAAAGTGGCCTCGCAGACCAAAAGGAACACCCGTTAGCGGGTGTAACAAGAGAGCAACGTAATCGAAACCGTGATATTGGTGATGTCCTTAATATCGGTTCAGGAACACGTTGTACGCATTGTGGATTCCTCCATTTCCTATGGAGAGAATCTTGCGGTGCTTGCGACAAACCTATGGAATACAACTTAGGACATCGAGATGAAGCAAACCGAGCGTGATACTATGAAACCAATGGATAATGCATGGAAAATTTTGAAAATGCGTGAAGGTGAACCTTACCCTGTTGAATGCAGGAAATGTGGTGGGTATTTTGATGCTCAGGCTGGTATGACTGGCGAACAGATTCGTAACGCTTGCCCCCATTGTAGAAGGAACATGCGTGAAAATCCCAACTTTGAGCCGGAATATTGAGGTGAAATATCATGAAAGTATTAGTTAAAGCAATGAAACCTCATAGGCAAAGAATTTTTGCTGATGGTAATGAAATGAAACTACAGCAATTTGCTAATCGTAAAGTTGCTGAACAGATGCGAGCCGCAGGTCAAGACCCAACTGGTGAAGGATTTCAATCGGCTCGTGATACAATGATGCGTGATGCTGTAGCCAATCCTGAAAAGCACAGTATCAAATTCATGGGCGAAAGAGTACCCTTTGAGGGGCAAACTTTGGGAAGTTCGCTTAGTGAGCCTGATGTAGCAGGTGAGCAAGCGGCTATTGATGCTGAATTTGGTAATTCACCAGAAGAACAACAAGTGTTTGACCATATGATGAATCTTAAACCAGAAGAACAAGAAGTTCTTCAAAGAAATCGTGGTGAATCTCCACAAAACGAACTTGGCTCAACAGGTCGTCGTTCTTATACCAATAAAGTGCGTGATACAAGAAGTGCTGATTCCTACAAGACTGGTGACATACATCCAAAATTGGATGATGGTGACCCTAAAGTACAACAGTGGCAATCATCAAAAGACCCATCTGAAACTCCTCCTAAAACCGCACAAGACAAACTCATGTCTGAAATCATGGACGAGACAGGCAATCTAAAGCCTGACAACAAATTCATGGATGATGGAGAAGATGAAGATGATATGCCTCCACCAGAAGAAGAGGACGACAGACCAAAGAGTGAAGATGAACTTCTTGAAAGAATCATGGCACAAAAAGCGGTATCACACATTCGTGGATTCCGTGATGCTTGGAGTGTATTGAAAAATGAGCAAGAACCTGAATTTTGCGATAATTGCAACGACCCATACCGATGCTCATGTCCTTCTAAGCGTGAAATGAATGAGCGTATAATTCAAGAAAATGGGCGATTTGTCGGAGAACGGGGTACTTTACCAGTTAGATGAGGGAGGGTAATGTGTGCCAGTAGTATTTTCACCCGGCGAGCCTGAAACAAGGCCACTCGACCCTACTGCTACTGTGTACACAACCGCCCAAAAAGTCGCTGATTTACTTGACATAAGCCCCACCGATGCGGTGTTAATGTCTGCCGATGGTGATACCAACGCTGTGTACATCACAGGGACAGACCTACGCAATCACGGTTTCATCGTTGGTGATAAGGTAAGACTTTACAGCGATGCTGACCCATTTGGAAAAGAAGATTTAGAAATATCAGCCATAGGTGCAAGTACAGGTGGAGATAGTGCTGGTACTGGGCATGTTAAAATTACGTTTACAACCTCACCTATTACAGCATCAGAATATCAAGTAGCGGATAACGGCTACATTCAGAATCAAGCGTCGTTTACAAACGGCAAAACTCGTGGTGTAACGAAAGACAAAGTAGACCACGTTATACAAAGAATGCAAGACCGCATTGACAACATTACTCACAACGCATGGCGACCATATCTCGTTAGTGCAGAATACATTAACTTCGATACTTACAAGCCATACCGACGACGGTACTATACTGACTATGTAGGTACTGCACCTCTCTTGTTCCGTAACGTACAACAAATTCTACGTATCGAATTATGGCAAGGTGATGACTATCGAGAAATCGGTGCGGCGGAAGTAAGAATAAAAATTCCAGAAGATGTAAATGCAATTACAGGTTCAATCTATATGTCTCCCGGTAATGGTGCTGGAAGTGTAGTTACACTTGCACCCGGTACAGGTACTAATCAATGGAGAGCCGATTTCGATTCTACTACAACCGCACAAAACTTGGCTGACTTGTTTAACAAGGAGGACCGTGTAAGTAAGACCGCAGTAGAGTTCAGTCCTGCGTTTACATTAGAGGGTTCAGCATCTAATGTAGCAGTACATAACGAATTTTTAGCATCTGCAAACTCCGATTTAGGTACTGGTACGGTGAAAGTAACTTCTATGAGAGGCGTGAAGGCTGGAGAATCTTGTAGTATTGTGTGTACTGATTCAACTATTGAACTCGACCAAACAACTTCTGCTTCTACTACGTTCTCAAGTCTTGACTCTACAACAGTCAATGTTGCTTCTACTACAGACTTTGTACACGCTGGTGTAGCAGTAGATGCAAGCGGTGATGTATTCCGATACACAGGAAAGACCGCTACATCCTTTACAGGATGCGTTGCTGTAACAGGAAGTTTAGGTGCAATAACAGGGACTATCACACAGAACTCTCTACTTGTAGACCTACAAGGTGGTTCAAGTAGCGGCGACGTAGGACGACTACGAGACTGGTGGCTCGACCCGGAAATGGGTATCATTTACTTCAACAACTCCTATCCGTTCTTTGAATGGAATGCAATTAAGGTGGCTTATATTTACGGTGAACGTTACTTAGAAAAGGCGATAGAAGATATATGCACCAAGATGGTTGCTATTGAATTACTCATGGCTGATGACCGTTCGATTCTTATTCCAGAAGGTACGCAGAACATAGACTTGACCAGTAAAATTCAACTTTATCAGTCTGAAATAGACAGAACGTTGCCTAAGTACATCGAATTGGTGGTGTTCTCATAGTTAGAAACAGGAATATTGAAAATACTGCAAATTTCGTTGTTGCTTCTATACAAGAAGAACAAAGAAAAGACAAAGTATTCCAAAAGAGTATGTATGAAACATTCACTCAAACACCACCTGAAATGAGAAAACTCCTTATGCGTGTGGAAGCACAAAACAAAGGATTCAAAATTATTGACGATATGGTGGTTGATGATAACGAACAACCTGTTAATGAAAAAACATTAGAAGAAGTAAACAAGGCAACTGATAAGGCAATGCTTCGTGGAAATCCCAAAATGATAGAATATAATTATGAATACAAAGGTGGGTTTTTCACCTCTTTAGACCGTAAAGAAATAACAGAAAAGGAGAGTAAAGCCTAATGGTTGCAACATGGACAGAAGGACTTGATGCTCTTATCAGTATTTTCAAAACTGATTGGAATAGAGGCAACACGGGTAATTACAGACCAGTAGTTCTCGACATTACAGATACGGGTCCTGAACATGGAAAGCGTCTTGACTTGCAAAAGCATGATTTCGTGCTATGTTACGAAACGGCACACAACGAGGAAGCACCAGAATTATTCTATGATTTCGTTACGACACGCATAAATATAACCGTAGACGTAAGAACTGTTAAAGGGAGGAAGCATCTGCAATTACTTGAGAACGAGATTCGCAGACTGGTTCACACAAAAAGAAAGGGGGATGGGACAAACTTTGACAGACTTGTTTTCAAAACTCGAACTGACTTATCTGACCGCAGTAAAATCCTTTTCCGAATGACATTTCAAATAGAAGTCGTAATATTAGCAGAATTAATACCATAGGTGAAGAAGAATGCCGTCAACAGTATACAAGGGAGATGTTTCAGAAGTAATGTTTGCACCGGAAACGGGCTTAGTAATACGACACACAGTAGATGGTGAATTCGCTCTTGCTAATTCAGGCGATATTACAACAATTACATTTTCAGCAACAAATAATAATCAAACACTTTTCGATGCTTCACATCGTTTAAAATATCCTAAAAACGCACTCGTGGGTTCTCATATTTCATTTAAGGGAATAGCGGCTGATACAGATGATAAAGTTTTCACTATTGTAGAAAATGATGGTACAACAATGAAAATAAGTCCAGCAGTTGCTACAACAACAACGGCAAGTGGGGATATACTTTTTATTCATCCGTATAAAACACCACCAATGGACACAGCAAATTTTATTTACAAAGCAAGTAATACAGCCGCACCATCTGAATCTCTTCTTATTGACCAATTCTTAGGTATAGCCAACTCAATTACTTTACCAGAAACTAAGTACGAATTAAAAAGATACCACGTTGTAGGACTTGGACGTGATACATCTGTACAAGTTCCCGGTAAAATTACAACAGAAGGAGGTTCTTTTGAAGTCAACCTTCATTCAGCACGATGGTTGAAATACTGTTTAGGGAATGAAATTATTGGTGATGTTGGAGATAACCCCGCTGGAAATGTAGTAGGGAACGTAAAAACTTCATTAAGTGCGGCGGCATCTGCTGGTGATGTCACTATAGATGTCGCTTCTGCAACTGATTTTGCTGTAGAAAAGTATGTATTAATTCAAAACGAAAATGATGCTACAGTAGATGTAGGACTCGAATCCCCTGCAACTCGTGCTACATGGGACATGACTATTGATGCAAGAAAATTTGATAGAGCATCACCTTATGAAATCCGTAGAATTGTTGGAGTAGATAATTCTCGAATTTATCTTGATGAGCCGTTAAAGTTTAACCATGCGGCAAGCACAGATTCAGGTGGAGGTGGACTTGGAAGTGATTCAGCAACCGTTTTTGTTATTGATTACGCTACACCCGATACTGGTTCTCCTCAAATAAGTACTACAGCACAAACAGTTACTAAACCTGTAACGCACCTTTTGTATGGCGGAAGTGAATTACCTTCGTTTTGTCTTGAAGTTTCTCAAAGAAAAAGCGACGTTGCATATTCAACTGTAGTAGATGGAAGTCCAAGTGATGCAAAAGAGTTTACTCGTATCTTTAGAGGATGTAAAGTAACTGATTTTACACTCACTACTGACAATGATGCGGCACTTCGATTGTCTGTAAACTATAATGCGGCACTTTGTTTTACCGATACTGGAAGGCTTGAAACTCCCGGTACTACAACAAACCACTACGAACCTCATCGAATGTTTGATGATACTGCTAATACTGCGGCAAAACGTATGATTTCAGGTATTGGAATTGGTACACAGAAACCATTTATGTTCTACAATGGACAAATCAAAGTTGCTGGTCAAACTGTAGCACAGATACACAATTTCTCTTTAACAGGACAAACTGGTGTGCAAGCGTTCCACACTATCAATAATACTTCTCAATCGACCACATCTGCTGAATCTCAAGTTCCATTCGCTGGTTCTCGTAACGCTTCTATTATGGTTGAGGGACAGACCTCGTATGAGATGTCTATGGAAATCGTAGTCGATGACCCAGTATTTTATCATAAGATGCGCTCACAGACTGATTTTAGTGTTGCGGGTACAGATGGAACTACTAATCAAATTGTAGTTACATTTGAAAAGCAAGCAAGAGGCTCTACTACTGCGGCTAATACTGAAAAAATTGTTATACTTATTGATGAATATTACATTGTAGAAGCCCCTATGCAGATTCCAGAAGATAAAGGTGTTATCAAGAGTACAATGAAAATTATGCCAAAGAATGTTAAAATTCTTTCTCGTGATACAATCTTGAAATATTGAAGGTGAAAGTATGATTATCTCAACAAGACAATGTAGAAAACTCGGTGTAGCGGATTACGTACATTGGGCGTGTTCAGTAAACAACGTTGAATTACCTTTGGATGAAAAATACTTTCAAGATGCAAGTAGTATTCATGCTTGGATAGAACTTTGTCTTTATGGTGAAGCGGAAGTAGAAGTAGAAGTAAAAAATGAACCTGTTCCTATTCCTGTAGATGCCAATCCTTTCCCTACAGACCTACAACAATACGATTCTCTAACCGTTGCTGAACTACGTGAACTTTGTAAAGAGCGTGGATTACCAGTATACGGTACAAAAGCCGAGATTGTCTTGCGATTAAAGCAAGACGATGAAGGTATTATTCCCGAAGAGGAACCTGAAAGCCCTACTGATGAAGTAGCCCTTGAAGGTGAGTCGGAAGCCCCTACTGATGAAGTAGCCGCATCCAATGGAGAGGAAATAAATGAAAAGAACAGTAATACAAGACAAGAGCCTATTGATGAGCAACCACATACCGAAGAAGCATGAGATACAAATTGACCCTGACGACCCTTCAAAAATTATTGAAGTATGGGTTAAGCATCTCACATTCTTAGATATTCAAAAGTC
>TARA_R110002073_G_scaffold19336_25_pt1 | contig 13437 bp, 12 predicted proteins | sample TARA_R110002073 | Tara Oceans TARA_R110002073 (sample SAMEA4397174) | marine metagenome | biome: Polar Biome; feature: [DCM] deep chlorophyll maximum layer (ENVO:01000326); material: water (ENVO:00002006), including particulate matter (ENVO:01000060) such as... | depth 40 m
AGAGATATTCAATCGCGTCCTGATCGCCCAGCCAGTCTGACCCCTTGACGGTGTCATACATGTGCCAGCGCCAGTCGTCCTGGCCCATATTGCCGAGGCTGGCCGAAATCCCGCCCTGCGCGGCAACCGTGTGCGAGCGCGTCGGGAAGACCTTGGAGATACAGGCGGTTTTCAGTCCGGCCTGGGCTGCACCGAGCGCCGCGCGCAGGCCTGAGCCTCCGGCTCCGACAACCACGACATCATAGGTGTGATCGATCCATTCATAATTCGACATGGGGCAGATAATCCTAGAGGGCGAGGGTCAGAATTGCGTAGGCAGCCGCCAGCCAGAGGCCCGCGGTGAGCAGCGTGTTGACGACCAGCAGAAACGTCTTTGCGCCATGATCGTGGATATAGTCCTCGACGATGACCTGTAGACCCAGCCGCATGTGATAAAGCGCCGCAGTCAGGGTCAGAAGGCTGACGATCGCGCCAAAGGGCGAGCCGAAATAGGCCCGCGCCATATAGCCGTCCGGTGCGCCGGACAGGGCCAGCGTCACAACAAAGATTGGCAGGATAAGCGCCAGGGCAATTGCGCTGACACGCTGGGCGATGAAATGCCCGGTGCCGGCCTTGGCGGCTCCCAGCGGGTTGATGCGTTTGGCGGGGGTGCGAAAATCACTCATGACGCGCCTCCCAGCAAAGCGGCGCTCCAGATCGCGGCAGTCGCGATCAGGGACAGGGCGATGATGATGATCGAGCGCAGATTGGACCCCGCCGGGTCAAAGCCCAGCTTGGCGTCCCAGGCCAGATGGCGCATGCCGTTGAACCAGTGATAGCTCGCCGACCAGGTCAGCGCGATGAGGCCGATGCGCGTCACCCATTCCATCGGCCCTTCAAACAGGAAGCCGACCGCGCCTTCACTGCCGGTGGCCAGCATGACCAGCCAGACGACCAGCGCGGTCGCGCCGATATAATTGCCGATGCCAGTGGCGCGGTGGAGGATGGAGGACAGCATGGTGGCATGCCAGCGCCACACCGACAGGTGCGGCGCGATGGGACGAGTGTGCGTATTGGCCATGGCGGCGAATCTCTTGTTTCAGACAAAAGCCCGGTTCGCGCCAGACAATAGGCCTGACGGGGCTTCGGTCAACGCACGAGCGCCCACCTCTCTCACTCCATCCGCAGTGATTCCGGCAGGATATCCTCATTGACCTGGCCATCCTCGACATAGACGACGCCGCCCTTCATGACGAAATCAACGTCCTGCAAAAGGCTGGGATAGGTCAGAAGATCGCCATCAACCGCGATGATGTCGGCGAACTGGCCGGCCTGAATGCGGCCCCACTGGTCCTCGACGCCCATGAAGACAGACGGCCAGTAGGTCGCGGCGCGGATCGTATCCATCACCGGCACGTCGAGTTCGCGCGTCCAGACATCGATCTCGTTCCAGGTCGACTGGCAGTGAAACTTCATCGGGATGCCGCTGTCGGTGCCGACCATCATGACCACTCCGGCTTCGCGCAATTGCTCGAACTTGCGGCGCAGGGTCGGCGCGCGCAGCGGGGTCAGCTGCATATAGGTCAGCTGGTCGGGATGCTCGATCGAGGCGGCAATGTCGGCAATCGTGTCGGGTTGCAGCCCGCGATGCCAGCAATTGGTGTCGAGGCGTTCCGGATTGTCGCGCGTGCGCGAATAATTCCACAGGCCCTCAATGGTCGGCGTCCAGAACAGCGGCCCGCCGCTGATCCGCCCGCGCGCGGTGCGGTCGACCAGTGCGTCCATGACATGCTCGGGATATTCCGGCGCGGTGGTCAGGCCGGTGTGCTCAAAATTGTCCACGCCAATTTCCAGACCGCGCAGGACTTCACCCGGACGATGCGAATGGCCCACGACACGCAGGCCGCGCTGATGGGCCTGGTCAACGAGGGCAGTCGCTTCGGCCAGCGTCATCTCGTCCTGGTCAATCAGCTTGATCACATCGACCCCAGCATCGGCCAGTTCATTGACGCGGGCGCGCGCCTCGCGTTCGCCTTCAATACCCCAGCGATAATGCTCTGCGCCCGGACGGGTGCGGTGCTGTAGGAAGGGGCCGGAGACAAAGAGGCGCGGGCCGGGCAGCGCGCCTGAATTGATACGGTCACGGATCGACAGGCTGATATCGAGCGGTGCGCCCAGATCGCGGGCCGTCGTGACGCCCGCCAGCAGCAGCTGAACCGCCGAAGCCGGCATGATCTCGTCTTCCATGCGATCGGCATAGGTGGGGTGCCAGTGGTCGTAATCGGCATGACCGTTGAGCATCAGATGCGCGTGCATTTCCCACAGGCCCGGCAGGACGGTCATCGCCTCGGTGGAGATGACCTCATAGCCGTCCGGCACTGCGACCGTGTCGGTATTGCCGACCTGGATGATGCGCTCATCCTCGACCAGGATCACCGAATTGCGGATGGGCTGGCCGCCATTGCCGTCGATCAGCGTGCCGCCGACCAGTGCATAGCGTTCCTGCGCCTGCGCGCCCGCCGTCAGCGTCATCGCGGCAGTCAGTACAAGTGTCCGAACCATCATGGCCATTGTCCCCAAATCCCGAATCTTTTCGCGACGATAGGGCCGGGACAGGGGCGAGGTCAAAGGCTTCACTTGCCCTACGCTGCGACTGGCTTAGGTTTGAGGTGAACATCATTCACGTGTTGGCCAAGGATTCCTCGCCATGCCCCAATTTGTTGTCGTCACCGGTGCCTCGACCGGGATTGGCCATGCCTGTGCCGATTACCTGATCAAGAACGGATTTCGGGTCTTTGCCGGCGTGCGCAAGACCGCCGACGCCGAGCGCCTGCGCGACGAGCTGGGCGAGGGCGTCATCCCCCTCATCATGGATGTCACCGATGCGGCGACCTTGAATGACGCCGCCAAAACCGTGTCCGAGGCGCTGGCCGGATCGACGCTGGCGGGCCTCGTCTGCAATGCCGGGATCGCGGTGGCCGGGCCGCTCCTGCATATCGATGTCGACGAGGTCGCCACCCAGCTCGATGTCAATGTGCTGGGCGTTATCCGCACCGTGCAGGCCTTCGGGCCGATGCTCGGCGCGGACGCGGCCTATACCGGCAAGCCGGGGCGGATCGTCATGATGTCGTCTGTCGCCGGGAAAATGGGCGCGCCCTTCATGGGGCCGTATTCGGCCTCCAAACACGCTCTGGAAGGGCTGACCAAATCGCTGCGCAAGGAAGTCGCGCTCTATGGCATTGAGTGCGTGATCATTGGCCCGGGCGCGGTGGCGACACCGATCTGGGACAAGGCCGAAGAGATCGATGTGGAGCAATACAAGGACACCGACTACGTCAAGCCGATGACCAATGTGCTGAACTGGATGCGCAAGCGCGGGCCGGAAGGGCTGAAGCCCGAACAGATCGCCGCGCGGGTTCACCACGCCATCACCGCCGACAAGCCCGATTTGCGCTACGCGGAAGTCCCCGACCGCCTGACCAACTGGACCATCCCGCGCCTGCTGCCGGAACGCCTGGTCGACAAGATTACGATCAAACGTATTGGTTTAAGGCCTGAAGACCGGGAGTGATCATTCGCAAGAATTGCGGGTGAAGTCCGACCGGACGATTTCCATATTCCCGGTCGCAGGATGGACAATGGCCATCACGGTTTCGCCATCAGGAATGACGAGCGCTGCGACCATAACCTCGCCGTCGTTCAGGACGATGCGGGAGTGCGCCTGCGCCGCGATCTGCGGCGTTTCCGGCATGGCGACCGTCGAGGCACGGCCCAGCGACACGGACTGGGCAATTACGGCGCAGCCCCTGACCAGAAGATGGATTTCGCCAGCATCGCCCAGCGGATAGTAGGCGCTGACGAGTTCTGCACCGGCCGAATACAGCCGCGCGTCAAAGCGTTGTGCAGCCCCAGACGGTTCTTCCACGGCGGCTATCGCCAACAAGATGGAAGGATCAATCATCCCACGCCTTGCCTCCTGTTCGCACTTTCTCACAACAAGGCGCGCGATTCCAGACTTTGGCCCCCCGGCAATATCCGCTATGGATCGACCCAACGTTTTTCTGGAGACCGCCGATGATCCGCGCCGCCCTTGCCTTTACATTGTTCGCAGCCTCGCCCGTCCTCGCTGATGAGGCTGAGGACTTTGCCGATCTGGTCGCCGATTTTGAAGCCCATGAACTGGCGGGCAATCCGATCCGCGCGGGCCGTGAGGGCGATCTGGCGGCCGCTGCGCGCTGGCCGGATGTAACCCCGGAAACGGCACTTGCCATTGAAGAGGCTGAGGCCGCCTTCCTGGAACGGGTACAGGCCATCGACGTGTCGGCCCTACCGGAAAACGATCAGGTCAGCCACGCGGTGCTGGACTATGTGCTGCGCTTTCGTGTCGAGCTTGCGCCCTTTGATCTGGAACGGATGTCCTTCACCAATGATTCCGGGTTTTTCACCACGCCGACCTATGTCGCGGCCTCGGTGCGCCCGCGCAATACGGCTGAAGCGGAAGCGTGGATTGAGCGCCTCAACGGCGTCTGGGACTTTTTCGAAGACAATGCCGAATGGCTCGAACAGGGCGTTGAAGACGGCTTTACCCAGCCGTCCTACATCCTGCCGGGCGTGATCGACCAGATCCGCTCGATTGCCGAATCCTCGGTGGAGGACAGTGGCTTCCTCGCCCCGATTGACGCCCTGCCGGCGACCTTCCCCGAAGATGAACGCGCCCGCCTGCGCGCCGAAGCGACCGCCGCGATCGAAGACAGGGTGCTGCCTGCCTATGCCGAATTGCTGGAATTTTTCGAAACCGTCTATGCCCCGGCGGCACGTGACAGCATCGGCATTTCCGAAGTCCCGCAGGGCCGCGAACTTTATCAGGCGCTGACCCGCTATCACACGACGCTCGATACCAGCCCGGAAGAAGTCCATCAGCGCGGACTGGCCGAAGTCGCCCGCATTCGCACGGAGATGGATGCCGTGATCGCCGAAACCGGTTTTGAAGGTGACTTTGCCGAATTCATCAACTTCCTGCGCACCGACCCGCAATTCTATGCCCAGTCGGAAGAGGAATTGCTGATGCACGCCTCCTGGATCGCCAAGCGCGCCGACGACGCCATGCCGCGCTTCTTCGGACGCTTGCCGCGCCTGCCCTATGGTGTGCGTCCGGTACCGGCCTCGATGGCACCGAATTATACGACGGGACGTTACTGGCCGGGCGATGCCGAGAACGGCGTTGCAGGCGGCTATATGGTCAATACCTATGACCTGTCCCAGCGCCCGCTTTACAATCTTCCGGCCCTGACCGTGCACGAGGCGGTCCCCGGTCACCACCACCAGATCAGCCTGTCGCAGGAGATGGAGAACGTCCCGGAATTCCGGCGCGACACCTACATTACGGCCTTTGGCGAGGGCTGGGGCCTCTATACTGAAAACCTCGCTGTCGACATGGGCCTCTACACGACGCCCTACGAGAATTTTGGCCGTCTGACCTATGAAATGTGGCGGGCCTGCCGCCTCGTCATCGATACCGGCATGCATTATTTCGGCTGGACGCGCGAAGAGGCCGAAGCCTGCCTGCTGGAGAATTCCGCGCTCGCACCGCACAATGTGCGTACCGAAGTGGCGCGCTATATCTCCTGGCCGGGTCAGGCGCTGGCCTACAAGTCGGGCGAGCTCTTGATGCGCGATCTGCGTGCCCGGGCCGAGGACCAGCTGGGTGAGGATTTCGACATTCGCGCCTTCCATGACGCGCTGCTGGAAGATGGCGGCGTGCCGCTGGGCTATCTGGAAGACAAGATGGAGGCCTGGATCGCCGAACAGGTGGCGATCAACGCTGCGGAGTAGGTTGTTCGACCCGCGCCTTGTCATCCCGGCCAAGCCAAAGGCGCAGAGCCGGGACCCGATGATCGCGCCTGTCGTTCAAGGTCCCGGATCGCTTCGCGTCCGGGATGACAGTTTTTCAGACCGCCTTTTCCGCGCGTTTGCGGGCATTGACGCGCTTGCGCCAGCGCAGCAGCAGCCAGATCACCGGGATGATCAGGATCAGCCAGGGCGTGGTGACAGCGACAAAGGTGATCACGGCTCCCAGCGCCATCGAGAAGTTGCGAACAATATCGCGCAAGGCAGCCATGACGGGATTGACCGCGCCACTGCTGGTGACGGTGACGCGGCTGGTATAGCCCAGATCAACCGTCGACATGGTCACGCGCCCGCGCATGTTGCGCAGATTGGACTCGATGGATTCGATCCCGCCCTGGACCCGCGCCAGTTCGCGCTCGAGCGACACCAGGTCGGCCAGGTCCGCGTCATCGCGATCAAGCAGCGCCGTCAGCCGGTCGCGCAGCGCGCGCTGGGCATTCAGGCGGGCTTCGGCGTCCAGGATGGGCCGCGACAAATCGGTCGAGGACATGTTGGACGAGACGATCTCGCCGCCCTGACCTTCGACATCATCTTCCAGGCCGCCCAGGAAATCTCGCAGCCAGTCCGGCGCGGCGCGGATTTGCAGTCGCGCCTGTGCGTGCGATTCATTGCGGGCGAAGGCCGATGACGACACGACCTGACAAACGTCGGCCCCGGCCGCCATGCAGTCGGCGCGATGGGCCTGCATCGCCGGTTCGACCGACTGTGCCGCGAACTGCATCTGAAAATCATAGGTGTAGGCAATGTATTGCTGCAGCGCGGGATCTGTTTCTCCGCCGCCCGTGTCCATTTCCGCAGCCGGCATGGCTCCATCGTCAGCCTGCTGGGCCCTTTGGACACGTGAGCCCGCGACGACCCTGTCGGCACTCTCAAAAAACGCACCCGGCTCGGGAGCTTGCGCCGTGCGCCCTGGCTCGGACTCGCCCCCGCAGGCCGCCAGCAGCAGGGCTGCGCCGAGTGCGCCCGTTATCCAGATTGCTTTCATGAGACCTCTCCCTTCCCGTCGAGGCGGACAGGAAGCGCGCGGGTCGCGGCCAGAATGTGACACGGGCGGGGAAATAGAAGGGCGGTGACCCTTCAAAGGATAACCAGCACGTCTTCGGGCGGGCGGCCGAGCGCGGCGCGTTCGCCGTGGATCGCGACCGGGCGCTCGATCAGTTTGGGCGTTTTGGCCATGGCGGCGATGAGCCTGTCCTCATCGGTTTCGTCTTTCAAACCCTGTTCCTTGTAGCCCGCCTCGCCGGTGCGCATCAGCTGGCGCGCGCTGTCGAAGCGCAGCTTTTTCAATACCTCACGGAGCTCAGCTTCGCTGGGCGTATCTTCCAGATAGAGCCGGATATCCGGGCTGATGCCGTGTTGCTCCAGCAGGGCCAGGGTCTGGCGGGATTTCGAGCACCGTGGATTGTGCCAGAGAGTGACGGTCATGCAGGGTCTCCATGGGGTTGTCTCGCCAGAATAGCGCGCGCACGGGTCAGGTGAAGGCGTTCGATCATTTCGCCATCCATGGCGATAACGCCCTTGCCGGCATTGTCTGCCTCGAACGCCGCGACAACGCGCTGTGCCCAGTCGATGTCGTTCGGTGTCGGGGCGAAGGCGGCATTGGCAGGGGCCACCTGGGACGGGTGAATCAGGGATTTGCCGTCGAAGCCGAGTGCCCGGCCCTGACGCGCTTCGCCGTCAAAGCCATCCGCGTCGGTATAGGCGTTGAAGACGCCGTCCAGCACGGCGATGTGCGCGGCCCGTCCTGCCGCGACGATCTGCGCGAGATGCGGGACGAGTCCAAAGCGCTCCGCGCCGCCGCCCAGCTGCAGGGACTTGCCCAGATCATTGGTGCCCGCGATCAGACCGGCGAGCCGCGTTCCCTTGGCCGCCTCGGCGATATCACGCAGTTTGAGAAGCGACATGGGCGTTTCGATCATCGCCCACAGGGGGGTGTTGTCCGGTGCGACCGCGCGCACGCCGAGCAAATCCTGTGCCCCCATGATCTTGGGGATGACGATGGCGTCGGCCCCTTTCGCTGCAGCGAGGTCGTCGCGCCAGTGATCGGTGTCGGTCGCGTTAATCCGCACGGCCCGGATTGCGCCGCAGTTTTTCCATTGATCAAGGGCATGTGCGACGGCCTGGCGCGCCTGTGCCTTGTCGTCCGGGCCGGTTGCGTCTTCCAGGTCGAGGATCAGCATGTCGGCCTCGAGGCCGGCGGCTTTCTCGATGGCGCGTGTACGCGTGGCGGGCACAAACAGGGCCGACCGGGGCGGGGCGGGGAGAATCGCTTCTGTCACGCTCATGGCTCGCTTATACAGTCCTCATGGCATTTGTACTCCTCATGACATCGCATGTCTCGGCCAGCCGTGTGGGCGGCGGCGTTGCGGTCTCGGCGCTTCAGGCGAACGGAATCGATACCGCGCTGGTTCCGACGGTTCTTCTGGGGCGGCATCCCGGCTGGGGACCACCCGGCGGCGGGGCCGTCGATACAGCCCTGTTTTCCGGCGTGCTGGGCGGGATTGAAGCCAACGGCCTGTTTGCGCTGACCGACGCGGTCCTGACCGGCTATTTTGCCCATGCGGAACAGATCACCCGCGCGGCCGACGCCATCGATGCCGTTCGCGCGATCAAGACCCGCGAGGCCAATGGGGTGTGCGCCTATTCGCCCGAACCGCTCATCGTGGTGGACCCGATCATGGGCGATCATGGCAAGGCCTATGTGCCCGAAACGGTCTCCGCTGCGATCCGTGACCAGCTCGTGCCGCGCGCCGACCTGGTGACGCCCAATGCCTACGAGCTGGGCTGGCTGGCAGGGCGTGCGGTGACGGATCCGGTGACTGCCCTGGCGGCCGCGCGGGCACTGGACCGACCGGTTCTTGCCTCATCCATCCCCGTGGGCGACGCGATCGGCATACTCTATGCCGATGCCCATGCGGCTTTCCTGGTGACCCACAAACGCTTTGATAAAGTGCCGAACGGAACCGGTGATCTGCTGACGGCGGCCTTTCTTTCCGCGAGGCTTCTGGGCGCAGACCCCAAGGCGGCGCTTGAAGAGGCCGCGTCCAGCGTGTGGGACACGCTTTTGAAGGCCCGCGAATGGAACGCGTTCGAACTGCCGGACGTCACCGCCCGGCGCTATCCGATAAAGGCCGAGGCAAGGCTTGAAGCCCGGGCATTGACGGGCTAACCCGCGAGCCATGACAGATACTCTCCCCATGTCCGGCCATGTCGCCCCGGGTTTTGAGCCGGTCCGCGAGGCTTTCGAACGCAACTGGCGCGACTTTGACGAGTTAGGCGCGGCCTTCACCGTCTTGCGCGGTGAGGAGACGCTGCTCGACCTGCAGGGTGGCTGGACTGACCGCAAGAAAACCACCGAATGGCAGGACGATACGCTGGTCGCCGTATTCTCAACCGGCAAGGCTATCACGGCGGTTGTCATGGCCTGGCTGGTGGACCAGGGGCTGGTCGATTACGACGCGCCGATTGCGGATTACTGGCCGGAATTTGCGGCCCATGGAAAAGGCCGCATCACGGTCGGCGATGCCCTGTCGCATCAGACCGGCCTGCCGGGTCTGACCGAGGAAATGGAGTCGTCGGAATGGTTTGACCGTGACGCCATCGAGGCGCGTCTCGCCGCGCAGGCCCCGATGTGGGATTTGCGCGAGGGCGGGTCGGGCTATCAGCCGATCATATTCGGTTTTCTGGCCGATGCCGTCGCGCGTCGGACCGATGGCCGCACCATTGGCGGCCTGCTGCGCGAGGTCATCGCTGGACCACGGGGTCTTGATTTCCATGTTGGCACGCCGGCCCGCCTGCATGACCGCGTTGCGGCCCATGTGCTGCCGCCGCGGGCACCGGATCTTGGGCCCATGAACGCCTTCAAGCAAGCGGCCTTCATGAAGCCGTGGTCCACGCCAGGCCGCAAGGGCGCGGAAATGTGGCGCGAGGCTGAATTCCCCGCGGCCAACGGGCACGGCACGTCGCGTGCCATTGCGACCCTGATGGGCGTATTTGCGAGCGGCGGTCGCTTGCAAAACGAAAGCCTTGTATCCTCCCGCGTCATCGACACCGCCATGACGCCCCGTGTGTCAGGTCCCGACCGGGTTCTGCCCTTCGATCTGAGTCTGGCGGCGGGTGTCATGGCCAATCGTGAGTCCGGCTTTTATGGCCCGGAAGTTCAAGCCGTTGGACATTATGGCTTCGGTGGATCGTGCGGCTTTGCCGATCCGGTGCGGGGCCTGTCGGGCTCCTATGTCATGAACCGCCAACTGCCGACGCTGGCCGGTGACCCGCGCGCCGTGCGTCTGATCGATGCGGTGTATGATTGCCTGTAGACGCACGTCGGCTTTCAAAATGAAAGTGACGTTGTCGTGTATATATGCCGGGTGCGCGCCTCGTCATCCCGGTCGCCAGCCTGACTGAAATGACCATGGGCCGGAGACGGTCGGGAAACCTGTTGTCATCCCGGCGAGGCCAAAGGCGTGAGCCGGGACCTCGAACATCAGCCGTTTTCGGGCCAAGGTCCCGGATCGCTGTGCGTCCGGGATGACACACACCCTGGACCCTCCGGCTCTGACCGGAGGGTCCAGGCGTTTTCTCGCCTCAGTTGAGGTCGAACCGGTCGGCATTCATGACCTTGGTCCAGGCAGCGACGAAGTCGTGGATGAACTTGCCGGCGCTGTCGTCCTGGGCATAGACCTCGGCATAGGCGCGCAGGATGGAGTTCGAACCGAAGGTCAGATCCACTTCGCTTGCAGTGAATTTCACCGCGCCGGTCTTGCGGTCGACAACCTCGAATGTGCCATCGTCCTTTTTGACCCAGCGATTGGACATGTCCACGAGATGGACGAAGAAGTCATTGGTCAGCTGACCGGGCTTGTCGGTAAAGACGCCTTGCGCCGTCCCGCCGTAATTGGTGCCCAGTACACGCATGCCGCCAATCAACACCGTCATTTCAGGCGCGGTCAGGCCCATGAGCTGACTGCGGTCGATCAGCAATTCCATCGGCTTGGCTTCGAACTCGCCTTTCAGCCAGTTGCGAAAGCCGTCATGAACGGGTTCGAGCGGCTCGAAGCTCTCGGCGTCGGTCATCTCGGCCGTGGCATCGCCCCGTCCCGGTGCGAAGGGGACGGTAACCGGATTGCCAGCGGCGGTCGCCGCCTGCTCGATTCCGACGTTGCCGGCCAGGACAATGACGTCTGCCAAGCTGGCACCGGCGTCCCTGGCGATGGGTTCAAGAACCGACAGGACCCTGGCGAGACGATCGGGCTCGTTGCCAATCCAGTCCTTTTGCGGTGCCAGGCGAATGCGGGCCCCATTGGCTCCGCCGCGCATGTCCGACCCGCGATAGGTTCGTGCGCTGTCCCAGGCGGTCGAGACGAGGTCGCCCACGGACAACCCACTGGCCGCGATCGCCGTCTTGACCGCGTCCACGTCATAGCCGGTCGGTCCCGCCGGAACCGGGTCCTGCCAGATCAGGTCTTCCTGCGGGACGTCCGGGCCGAGATAGCGAGCCTTCGGTCCCATGTCGCGGTGGGTCAGCTTGAACCAGGCGCGGGCGAATGTGTCCTTGAAGTAGTCGGGGTCCGCGCGGAATTTCTCAATGATGGCGCGATAGGCGGGGTCGACCTTCATGGCCATGTCCGCGTCCGTCATCATCGGCATGGTGCGAATGGACGGGTCCTCGACATCGGCCGGCATGTCGGCTTCATCGATGTTGACCGGACGCCACTGATTGGCCCCGGCGGGACTTTTCGTCAGCTCCCACTCATGGTCGAGCAGCATGTCGAAATAGCCCATGTCGAATTTCGTGGGGTTGGTCGTCCAGGCCCCTTCGATGCCGCTCGTCACGGTATCGCGGCCAAAGCCACTGCCGCCCGGATTGGCCCAGCCAAAGCCCTGCGCCTCAACACCGACCGCTTCCGGATCCGGCCCGATCGTGCTGGCATTTCCGTTGCCGTGTGCCTTGCCGACCGTGTGGCCACCAGCGGTCAGTGCCGCCGTTTCCTCGTCATCCATGGCCATGCGGGCAAAGGTCACCCGGACAGCCTGCGCCGTCCTGGCGGGATCAGGCTTGCCATCAACCCCTTCAGGATTGACGTAGATGAGGCCCATCTGAACGGCCGCGAGCGGGTTGTGGAGCGAGGTCTCGTCCTCGCTGTCATAGCGGTCCTTGGCGAGCCATTCGGTTTCTGCCCCCCAGTTAATATCCATTTCCGGGTGCCAGACATCCTCGCGGCCAAAGGCGAAGCCGAAAGTCTTCAGCCCCATGGATTCATAGGCAATGGTCCCGGCCAGGATCATCAGGTCGGCCCAGCTGATCTGGTTGCCGTACTTCTTCTTGATCGGCCAGAGCAGGCGGCGGGCCTTGTCGAGACTGACATTGTCGGGCCAGGAGTTAAGCGGTGCGAAGCGCTGGTTGCCGGTGCCGCCACCGCCACGGCCATCCGCGAGCCGGTAGGATCCGGCAGCGTGCCAGGCCATGCGGACCATGAGTCCGCCATAGTGACCCCAGTCGGCTGGCCACCAGTCCTGGCTGTCGGTCATCAACGCGTGGAGGTCCCGTTTCAGGGCCTCAACATCCAGCGTCTTGAGCGCTTCGCGATAGCTGAAGGAGTCGCCCAGCGGATTGGTCTTGCGGTCGTGTTGGTGAAGAATGTCGAAATTGAGCGCTTCCGGCCACCAGGATGTGGCGGACCGTCCTGTGGCGGTGATGCTTCCATGCATGACCGGGCATTTACCCGTGCTTGCTGCGTCGTCCATGAGACTCTCCCTGACGTGTCACTGGCGATCCAGCCAGTTTGAACCGGGAGCATCTCACCTGAAAGCCGAATAAGTCCAATCAATAATAATGCGCGGCGCTATAGATAAAAACTATTATGGCAATTTCGCTCTATCCGCCCTCATGCTGAGGTTCGGGGCCCCGGCTCTCACTTTTGGCCCGGCCGCGATGACACCTCCCACACATGGGCCGTGCTAGAATTTCTTCCCCAGCCACTGTGTCATCAGGCCAGCCAGGTCGTCGGGCCGCTCCCACATCGTCCAGTGGCCGCAGGCCTCCAGCGTATGCATTTCGAGATCGGAGCAAAGCGCCGGCATCCAGCGGGCCAGCGTGGGCGGCAACATGTAGTCGCACTGCGCCGCCACCATCAGGCAGGGCATGGACAGCCGGTGATCGACCCCGCCCATGCGCTGCCAGTTGGCGTCGAAATTCCGGTAGAGATTGAGACCACTTGAGAATCCGGTCGCATGATAGGCATCGGCATAGACTTTCCTGTCCTCGATCGGCACCACGATGCGGCGTTCCGGCCGGCCTTCGAAACCTTCGAAGTTCTTCACGATATGGGTGATGTCCGGAAAGAGGGCCTCGAACACCGAGGCAGGGGGCGGCTTGGCAAAGATATAGGCAAAGAAGTCGTCCTCGCGGCCTTCAAATCGCGCTTCGGCATAGCCGGGCTCCTGAAAGCGCAGGATGTAATGGTCCTCACCGCCGAGTTCGCGAAACGCCTCGGTTGGCGGGGTGGAGGGCCTTGGCAGGTGGGGCGTGTTGACGCCGATCACACCCGCAAC
>TARA_R110002073_G_scaffold335894_1_pt1 | contig 13431 bp, 12 predicted proteins | sample TARA_R110002073 | Tara Oceans TARA_R110002073 (sample SAMEA4397174) | marine metagenome | biome: Polar Biome; feature: [DCM] deep chlorophyll maximum layer (ENVO:01000326); material: water (ENVO:00002006), including particulate matter (ENVO:01000060) such as... | depth 40 m
TCCAAAATCTAACGCCATGCCAATCGCAAACCGCGAGGTGCGCTCGAAATGGACGAGCCCAAAAAAATGGACTCGCGTCAGAATCCCCTGAATTGCTATGCAAACGATCTCCGCCGCGCTGATTTCGCGTGGGTGGATCTTCCCATCTTGGAAACGCGAATATGTCTGCTGCTAGTACCGGTACCAGCACCTCCGCCGCCGCGGGTTTCACATCCAGCGAACGGTCCGCCCAAATCAGTGAAAGTGCCAACGAGGGCTACAACTCGTTGGACGTCGACAGTTTCTTGAAATTGTTGATTAACGAATTGCAGAACCAGGACCCGTTGGATCCGGTCGACAACGCCCAAATGGTCCAGCAAATCGGCCAGATTCGCGAGATCGGGGCGACGGATCAATTGACCAATACTCTGAGCGATCTGTCCAACAGCCAACAACTGGTGACCGCCAGCGGGCTGATCGGACGCACCGTTTCTGGGCTGGCGGACGATCAATCCAACACAACGGGTGTGGTCGACAAGATCACGGTTGAAACAAATGAAGACAACCAAGCACGTTCGGTCAAAGTTCACGTGGGTCAGAAGACGATGGAGATAGAGAATATCCGTCAAATTCAAACTGAGTAAAGTTTACCGATTAGATCGGCCGATCTTCAGTTTTGAGTTTGCGTTGTAAGACCTACTGAAAACCGTGGAGACGTTCGCCGATGGGACTTCAATCAGCCCTGACGACTGCCCTGACCGGACTGAGTGCTGCTGAAACACAGATCGATGTGATCGGCAACAACTTGGCCAACGCGCAAACGGTCGGTTTCAAATCGTCCGACGCGGTCTTCGCCACTCAGTTTCTTCAAACGTTGTCACTTGGTGCGGGTCCTTCGGCCAACAACGGTGGTACCAACCCTCGACAAATTGGTTTGGGTGTTCAAGTCGCTGAAATCGCGGCCAACCACAACCAGGGCACGATCGAGATCAGCAGCAGCAGCAGCGACCTCGCGATCCAAGGCGATGGATTCTTCCAAGTGCAGGCCGCCGACGGCGAAAAGCTGTACACACGCAACGGTATCTTCAAACTCAACAGTGACGCCGAACTCGTCAACGCGACGGGGCAGCGATTGCTCGGCTACGGCATTGACGAACAATTCCGTTTGCAAACCGATTCGCTCGTTCCATTGTCTGTTCCGCTGGGAACCAAAACCGTTGCCAAGGCGACCGAGAACGTTTCCTTCGAAGGCACGTTGACTCCCGAAGGCGATGTCGCGACCGCCGGACAGGTCATCGAAAGCCTTCACTTGGGTGACAGCCAAGTCCCACGTCCTGACGCCAGTGGTGTCTCGATTGAATCGTCTCCAATCGCCGATCATACGTCGGTCACGGGAACCGTCGGCGCCGGGTCGCTGACTGCGGGAACGTATCAATACAAGTTTGCTTTGGTTGATGCGAGCGGCAACGAATCCGCACCAAGTGCCGCGCGAGCGTTCACCGTTGGTGCCAACGGCAACGTCGATCTGGGCAACCTGCCGCAGGATCCGTTGGGTGGCGATTTCCCAACGGTCAACATTTACCGCACAGGCCCTAACGGAACCGAGTTTGAATATCTCGCTTCCGCAGCTGCCGGTGGCACGTTCAACGACGATGGCTCAACGGCTCTGTCTGGCACACCAATCAACGAAGACACGCTGACGGGCAACTACACCTACATGGTGACCTACTACAGTTCGGGCGACCCTGAAAGTCGTCCGAGTTCGTTCCTGGGTCCCAAGAGTGTTGTCGATGGTCGCATCACGCTCAGCGATTTCCCAACGCCTCCGACACCTCCGGCTGGTGGTGGCTTTCCCGCTTACGATTCGATTCGAATCTATCGCAACCTTGCCGGTGACCAAAACAACTTCTATCTCGTCGGCGAGGTTGCTCCCGGTGATACCTTCACCGACTCGGCAACGGACGAACAAATTTCGGACCTGGGCGATCCTGGCAACCAATTGCTGGACATGGATGGCCCCGCCGTCAACTCCAACACATTGCTGACCGATGTGCTGCGTCGCGATGGAATGACATACGAACAAGTCTTCAGCGAAGGCACACTGAGCTACACCGGTCGCAAGGGTGGTGCCAACCTGGGGACGAAAGAGCTGGAGATCACCTCAACCAGCACCATGCAGGACCTGCTGGACTTCATTTCGGATGCTTCGGGGATTCAGACCCTGCAAGTCGACTCGTCCAACCCGATTCCTCGTTCTGAAAACAACATCACGGGCGAGTCCGGCGACTTGGTTGCGGGTGCGTATATCCAAGACGGCAAGATCCGATTGGTGTCCAACAACGGCGAAGCCAACGCGGTCGATATCGAACTCTCGGCGTTCCGCTTGACGGACGAACTGGGTCAGATTTCAACTCCCAACTTGGCCTTTGGAACGTTGCAAGAAGCGATCGGGCAAAGTGCATCGAGTGACTTCGTCGTTTACGATTCGCTTGGTGTACCAATCAACGTTCGTGTTTCAGCGACGCTGGAAAGCCGCACCGACCAAGCCACAATCTATCGCTGGTATGCGGACAGCCCTGACAACTCAGTCTCAGGCAGCACCGACATCACGGTGGGAACAGGTTTGATTCAGTTCGACGGCAACGGCAACTTCGTGACCGCGACCGAAGAAACGATTTCGATCAACCGTCAGGGTCTGCCCAGCGTATCGCCGATGCAGTTCGAGATGGACTTCTCGCTCGTTTCGGGTCTGGCGACTGATGAAGCAACCTTGGCAGCGACTCAGCAGGACGGTAGTGAACCCGGGGTGTTGAACAGCTTCATCGTCGGTGAAGACGGCACGATTCGCGGTGTCTTCAGCAACGGTATTTCGCGTGACTTGGGTCAATTGCAATTGGCTCGTTTCGCCAACCCCGCCGGTTTGGAAGCTCGAGGTTTGAACCTGTATGCCGAAGGCGTTAACACGGGTCTGCCCGTCACCGGTCAGCCTGGTGAAAACGGCATCGGCACGGTGATCGGTGGTGCCTTGGAATTGTCCAACACGGACATCGGCAAGGACTTGGTCGAGCTCGTTCTGGCCAGTACACAGTACCGAGGAAACAGCCGAGTGATCACGACCACCCAGCAGCTCATCGACGAACTGCTCAACCTGCGACGATAGTGATCGAGAGCCAACGACCATCGTGACTCAAAGCCGATCCTCTCGTTTGATTTGGCTGGCGCTGCCGGGATGTTTCTCGGTCGCACTGGTTGGGTTGCTGGTTCCCATGCCCGTTTCGGGTCGCATGGCTGGGTCGATCGGCAACATGGCCCACGCCCCACTTTTCGCGGGGCTGACCATGTTGACGCTGGTCCTGCTGCAAACCATGCGGCCGCAACCGTTTGGTTCATCAACGTGGATCAAGAGATTGCTCCTGGTCGCCGCCACATTGTTTGTCGCGGGAATCTTGGTCGAAATGCTGCAGGGCATGATCGGCCGGTCTGCTTCGGTTCACGACGCCATCGCCAACGGGCTTGGCATCTTGGCCGCGTCGGCTTGGTTCGTGGCCGGTGGATTGTCATCCACTGTTGGGAGACGATCGCTGCAATTGTTGGGTGCCATCTTCATCGGGCTGACATGGTGGGGCCCGATCGAGATCATTCGCGACTGCCTAAAAGTCGAATCCGACTTCCCTCGCATTGCGTCATTCGAAACGCCGATCGAGATCACTCGTTGGCATTTCAATCGCGGACGTCGAGGACGCACCACGTCGAACGTGACCGATGGTGAGTTCGCATTGAGGTGGTCGCCGAAAGACGCACCTCATCCCGCGATGACGTTATTGGAGGTTGCCTCGGATTGGTCCGATGTCGAAACGTTGGAACTGGATATTGTCCTGATCGCGAAAAAGGGTGCGGCTGATGCGAGTCAGGCAGTGAGCTCCGATCCGGTGGCATCGGATGCAAGCTCAGACGATTCCGTGAAGTCCGAGCCAGGGACCTCGACCCCGGCAATTTCAAATCCAGTCACCCCAAGTGCGACGACACCCGATCGAACTTGGGAAGTGATCGTCAAAGTCATCGATGAAGACCACAATGACTACCACCACGACGTCGCGAAACACTATGTGACGCTCCGATCGGGCGAACCTCAACACGTGATATTCCCTCGTCAATCCATGATCGACGGACCGAAAGATCGCAAACTGGACATGACGCGTATCAAGATGGTGAGTCTGTTGATCTCCGAGCCCGGGCCTGGGATCGAACTCAATGTGGATCACCTGCACGCGACCTTGAAGCCATCCGGTGACCCACCAACACCATAAAACCACATCAGATCGGAACCCGTCTTCGGCCGACCACCCGTCCTTGTGCCCGTCCTTGTGAATGGGTGGTGGCCGAATGGATGGCTCGTTCCAATCTTTTGGAATTGAACTACGATACGCTATCCCCGCATTTTCCTTCTGAACCCACCGCAAGCTCATGATCCGCACCGATGACCTTCGTATCGGCGCCATCAAAAATCTGATGTCCCCCAGTGAATTGCTGTCCGAAATTCCTGCCAGCGATGCGATTTCACAAACGGTCGCGGACGGTCGAACGGCGATCCAAAACGTGCTTCAGCAGAAGGACGACCGTTTGCTCGTCGTTGTCGGACCGTGCTCCATTCACGATCCGGATTCCGCTCGGCAGTACGCCGAGAAATTGGCGGTCGAGCAAAAAAAGCACGCCGGTGAGCTGTTGATCGTCATGCGGGTTTACTTCGAAAAGCCCCGAACAACGGTCGGTTGGAAGGGTCTGATCAACGACCCCAAACTCGACGACAGCTTCGAAATCAATCACGGATTGCGAACCGCTCGGCGTTTGCTCAGCGACATCAACGCGATGGGCCTGCCGACGGGGACCGAGTTCTTGGATTTGATCAGCCCGCAGTATGTGGCTGATTTGGTGGGCTGGGGTGCCATCGGAGCACGCACGACCGAGAGCCAAGGGCACCGCGAATTAGCGTCGGGGCTGTCTTGCCCGGTCGGATTCAAAAATGGAACCAGTGGCAATGTTCAGATCGCTGTCGATGCGATTTGCTCCGCTCGGCGTCCACACCACTTCCTATCCGTCACGAAAGAAGGCACCTCGGCAATCTTCGCGACGACCGGAAACCCGGACTGCCACATCATTTTGCGTGGCGGAAAACACACCAATTACGATGCCGCCAGCATCGACATGGCATCGGGCTTGCTCGAAAAAGCAGACCTGCCAGCGCGAATCATGATCGATTGCAGCCACGCCAACAGTCGCAAAATTTTCAAGCGTCAATCGTACGTTTGTCGCGACATTTGTGCTCAGGTGTCCGATGGCGACCAACGCATCATGGGCGTGATGATCGAGAGCAATTTGCTCGAAGGCAACCAAAAGCTCAGCGCTTCGCCATTGGTCAAAGGCCTAAGCGTCACCGACGCGTGCATCGGTTGGGAAACCACCGAGCAACTCTTCAGCGACCTGAGTCAATCCGTCGCCGCACGTCGCAAAGTCGGCTGATCAACGCCAAACCAGCTCCACTCGAATGACGGTTCCGACCTGTTGAATTGGTTCACTCAGGTTGGGCCGTGATGGTCCACGGCGTCACGGTCACTTCGGTGCCCGCGGTCTGACCGGCACCGATCGTCAGACGCAATCCCGCGGCATTCGCACGCTCGCGCATCAGCGTGATCCCATGTGATGATTTCGACACGGATTGCCCATCCAGCCCAACACCGTTGTCTCGGATGGAAACGGTCCAACCATTCTCGTTCGCCTGCCAGCTTACGACCAACTCGGTCGCATCCGCGTGTCGCACCACGTTGCGAACCGCTTCACAAACAATCCGGTAGACCGCGATTGAATGTGTCTCCTGCCAGTTCAGTTGTGCACTGGCATCCAGATGCATCCATTGCACCGACAACGATTTGGCATCGTTGGACGTCAGCACCACCGATTCAAGAAACTCTTTCGCGGCGACCAACGGGCCTGACGAAAAATCACTCGGTAAGGCGGCACCGCTCATGATCCGACGAGCGATCTCGCGGGCTTGGTCGATCCATTGAGCCGGCTGATCAAGCTTTGATTTCAGCTCGGGATGTTGCCGTTGAAGCGATGCGAGCGATCCCGCCGCGGCAAAGAGATACGGCAACAAATCATCGTGCAATTCGCCAACCATCGTTTGGCGTTCAGCCTCGAACGCCCGCATCCGCTGGGAATCATCGGGCTCTGCTCCGGGTTGGTCCGGAGCCTGATCGAACGCGGATTCGCCGTCGGGCGTCATTTCTTGCCGCCGAACCAGCCCTTTTTGTCAAAGCTCGCCACGGCAACTTCTTGATCGCCTTGGATGTCGATCAATTTGCCCAGGTTCACAATGCGGAAGACTTCCATCACCAACGGCGACACGTTGCAAAACTTCAGCGCGACGCCTTGGGCTTTGCAGCTCTTGTTCAGCAAAATCAATTTGTTGATCATCGCCGACGACATGAATGCCAGCCCGGAGAAATCGATCAGCATTTTTTTGTGGATCGCTTGTGGCACGATCTCTTGCATTTCGCGGCCCACAACCTCAATCCGTTGGGCGTCGCGGAGGGCATTGTCGGTGAATCCGACGATCAATACTTCACCCTGCATTTGCTCGGTGATGGCTGACATGTGAGTTTGCTCAGAACGACAGGAGGAAATACAGGAAGCGTTTGGGCAACGGTTGCCCCCCACTTGGTGTCTGGGGCATCGCCAACACCCGCGATGGGAGTTCCGACTCGATACGAATCGTTGAGCAGGGTTGGTCGACGGGTGCAAGTTTAGCGGGCTGGGGGGATCGAGACAATTCGGGCTTCACTTGGGACCCCGTGTTTCACTATGACCGAACTGGGCAGGATCGCATCCATCGCTCGCACATTTTCTGCCCACTTTTTTCACCCGCAATTCAGGTGTCCTCGTGACTGCCGCTTCTCCTCGCTATGACGATGACGCTCGACGCGCCGCTTCATTGCGACGTGTGGCAATCGTTCTGAAAAATTTGCCACGACCGGTCGCCGCGAAATTATTGGGCGAATTACCGGTCGAATCGCAGCAACGCCTGCAATACGAAGTCGCCTCGCTCGACGAAATTGACCCTCTCGAACACAAACGAGCCCTGGAATCCTTCGCTGGCTCGATGCGACAAAGCCGAACGTCCGCCACCAATCGTGGAAACGCCGGCAATCCGGTCGACGAGATCGTGTTCAGTCGAACCGCGACGGATCAAACCAATCGAACGCCATCGCGTTCGGCGGCCGAAAGCCCGTCGATGGGACCGTCGCACGCATCGCCCTCGGGTTCGACGAACCAATCATTCGAATTCATGGACACACTGTCCAACGACGACGTCCGAGGCCTGCTACAGAGCGAGCACCCTCAAACGATTGCGGTCGTGATGGCATCGATCGATCCGCGAAAAGCTGCGGCGATTCTGCCTCAATTTCCACCACGACAACGACAGGACATCCTCAGCCGAATCGGTCGCCTGCAAGAGTTCCCGGACTCGATGATCGAAGATTTGGCGAGCACGTTTCGAACCAAAGCCGAAGCCCTGATCGCTCGTTCGCAAACCAATCCACTGCAAGACTTGATCGACGCGTATGCCCCCACCGAAGGCTGGGATCCGGCACAAGCGGCTCGCCATGTACCAACCGAAGCCGCCGCAGTGTCGCCTCGATTGAAAGCCATCCTTTCCGAGATGACACCCACGCACGAAGCGTCTTCGCCTAACGCTGGCCCCCATTCCCACACCGGCAATCATTCGCTTCCGCCAACACCGGCAAACCCGAATGCTCGTCCGGAGAACTCGCCGGTTGTTGCTGGCCCGGCACCGACGCTTCGGGTCCATTCACCGGATGAAACTTCGCCGGTCGCAGGTCACGATCGTCCGAACACCACCGCGGCCTCTCCCGCATCAGGCCTCGCCACCGACGAGATTCATCAGCGGCTCATCAAGATGAAACCGCGACTGCTGTGTGAAGCACTCGGACGCGTGCCGACTCGCACCGCGATGTTATGTTTATGCGGATTGCCTAACAAAACGGCAGACTCCGCCATCAGCGTTCTGCCGCGACAACAAGCCAACCAGGTTCGCAATCAACTGGCCAACGTTGGTTCCATGGAACTGCGAGAAATTGACGAAGCCAAAGAAGCGGTCTTGGTCGCTTCGACCGAACAGTCCAGCACAATGATGGCGGCATAGCATGGCTTGGATTCTGAAACACAACGCTGATTCAAAGAAAGACACCTCCGCTGCCCGCCCTGACTTGTCGAATCTGGCCGCAACCGATTCACAACCTGTCACACGGGCCGGTGTCTCCACGCGAGTCCCCGCGGATCAAGTCGACCGAGTCCAAGTGACCAGCGCGGACCTGGTCGGCAAACAACCCGGCGGCATGTCCGGTTTGGCAGGATTCAACCTCAGCGATCTGGCAGAAAAAGGCCGTGAGGAACTTCGTCTCGCACGCGAACAAGCGGCTCAGCTTTTGGCCGATGCCGAAAAGCAAGCGGCCGAAATGAAGCAGGCCGCCGAGGCTCGCGGATACGAAGACGGCGTCAAAAAAGCGTCCGAAGACATCGAAAAGAAGATCACGCAATTGGCGGAAGCCAAGACCAAATCGCAACTGCAGGCACTTCAACTGGCCAGCACCAAGATGCACGCCCAGTATGACCAGTGGATGCAGCAGTACGCCGAAGTGCTGACTGAAACCGCGATCGCAGCGACCGAACGAATGGTACGAGCCAACCTGAACGAGCTGCCCGTTCCAGCGTCCCTCGCCGAGGCCGGTTACAGCGAAAGCCCTCATCAACAGCATCTCTTGGTTCGTTGGGCCAGCGAAGCGTTGCACAGCACTCGCTCAGCTGGACGATTGGTTTTGGCCGTTCATCCAGACATGTTGGCAGAACTCGGACAACGGTTTGACGAGCTACTCGCCAGTCCCGATCTGCCGGAAGAATCCTGCGTGATCCCGGATGAAACGCTTCCTGTTGGCGAGGTCGTTGTCCGACAAGAAGGCGGTGAGATCCGAGCCGGACTGCAATCTCAACTGGAACGATTGCGTGAGGAGATTCTATGAACCTCCCAGCGGTTCCTCAGTTGCATCCGCCGCGTTTACCCAATCCGGAAACGATTCGGCAATCACTCGGCTCATTGGTCCTTTCTCAAATTCGTGGTCGTGTCGCTTCAGTGACCGGCGACGCGGTGACGGTGCAAGGCATGACCGCTCCGCTGGGCGCCATTTGCGAACTGATGCCGCCAGACGCCAAGCCAACTCTCGCGCGAGTCATCGGCTTTGATGACACGCGACCGATCCTCGCACCGATGGAAGCCATCTCAGCGCTGGCCGCCGGCGATCGAGTTCGTCTGGTTTCGCGATCGCTGACACTTCGGGTCGGTGACTCACTTTGCGGACGAGTCATTGACGCCTTCGGCCGCCCCATCGACGGCAAACCACTCAGTGATGACCTGATTCGCGTAAGTGCCTCGCGCGCGGCACCGGATTCATTGGACCGACCACCGATTGATGAACCGCTTCAAACGGGTGTCCGAGCCATCGATGCGATGCTGACGTGCGGTGTCGGTCAACGACTCGGTATCTTTGCCGGATCCGGCGTCGGCAAGAGCACGCTGCTTGGCATGCTGACCCGCGGAACAACCGCGGATCGAATAGTGATCGCAATGGTGGGTGAACGAGGCCGCGAAGTTCAAGAGTTCATGCAACGGGCTCTCGGTGCCGCGGGTCTGAAACGCAGCGTCGTCGTGGTGGCAACCAGTGACAAGCCCGCCGCTCAGCGACTTTCTGCCGCTTGGACCGCCACGGCGATCGCCGAGCAATTTCGCGATGAAGGGCACCGCGTTCTTCTGCTGGTCGACAGCGTCACGCGATTCGCGATGGCTCAACGCGAATTGGGGTTGGCCGCCGGCGAACCGCCAACCACACGCGGCTATCCGCCCAGCGTCTTCAACATGTTGCCGCAATTGGTCGAACGTGCCGGCCGAACCACAAAGGGTTCGATCACCGCGTTTTACACCGTGCTGGTGGAAGGCGACGACAACAACGAACCAATCTCAGACACCGTCCGAGGTCTTCTGGACGGTCACATCGTCTTGAACCGAAAGCTCGCCCACCGCGGTCACTACCCACCGATTGATATTCCCGAAAGCATCAGCCGGGTTGCGAACCACTTGGTGACTCCGGAGACCTATCAGGCCACCTTGGGAATTCGCGAGCACATGGTCCAGTACCAAAGCAGCGAGGACCTGATCTCCATCGGTGCCTACCGCAGCGGCAGCGACCCACGCGTCGACACCGCCATCGCGATGAGAGATCCGATCAACGACTTGTTGAGACAAGATGCCAACGAAATCACGCCCATCGCTGATTCGCAAGCTCGCGTTCAAAAGCTACATCAAGCCGCCTCGGCCGCACTGGCACAATTGAATCAACCGCAGGCACCTGCGCCCAAACCTGCCTGATGATCACTTCGCACTCCAATCACTGCACTCCATAACTCCCCATGCCTCCCTTCCGCTTCCGATTCGATTCTCTGATGGACTTGCGTGGCCGCGAGCGAGATGAAGCGGGCGCCGAGGTTGGGAAGGCTCTCGAGGCGATCCAGCGGATCAACGAGCAGATTCAAGAGATCGACACACAACGCGAATCGATTCGCACGGCGCAAGCCCAGACATTGCAACAAGCCAGCGTCTCGGTCGACCAGATGCTGCACCAGGGTCGCTACGACGTTCAGTTGCACGCCGACCAAATTTCGCTGCAACAAACGCTTGGACAGCTGAACCAAGAACTCGAAAGACGACGCGAAAAATTGGTTAGCGCGGAAGCGGAAGTGAAACGACTCGAGCGATTGCGTGAAACACAGCTGGCCGAACATCGCTCGATGGAAGCCAAACAAGAACAAGCCGAAGCCGATGACCTGACGTCCGCACGCGTCCTGATGCGACGTCGTGCCATGGCTGCTCAATCCAAGGAGACTCGACGATGAGATTCTTGATGCGATCCGTCGCGATGATTAGTACCGCGACCTGTTTGACAATGGTCATTTTGCTGGGTTACTTCGCCTCGCGAGGAACGCTCAACATGGCCACATTGACCAAAGTCATCGCTCTTTTTAACGGGATCGATATCACCGGCAATCAACTGCGCCAAATCATGCAGGAAAGCGAAGACCGTGAACAACCGGACTTCGACGAAATCCTCGATGCTCGGCGGCGTGACGGTTTGGACAGTGACATCCGCATGCGAAGTCTGAAAGAAGCCAAAAACGACATCGCTCTTCAAATGGCCGAATTGAAATTGCAACGCGAACGGTTTGATGAACGCCGAACATCGTTTGATCGCAGTTTGGAAGAAATTCGCAAAGGAGCTCAAGACGAAGGACTGCAGGAAGTGCAACGCACACTCCAGGCACTTGAGGCAGAACAGGCAAAAGAGCAGCTTTTGCGCATGTACGATGACGAAGAAATCGATGACGTTGTCAGTATCATTCAAGCCATGCCCATCGATAAACGAAAAGATATCTTGGCAGAGTTTGCAACGCCGGAAGAAATGGACAAGCTCTACGAGATCCTACGCCGCATTGGCGAGGGCATGCCGACGACCGGACTCATCGACGATGCTCGTGGTGGGTGATTGAGGTCAAGGTATTCCCACCAGGATCCCGATGATCACGGTGGGGGGACCGCGATGACAACGACGAAACCAGTCCAATCAAGGACCGAGACCACGGTCTCAACGTCTACAACCAACAAACGCGCCGAAAATGCGTTCGCCGCGTTGGGCAATTCCGCGTCCGCTCGTGCGGCAGGTTTGATCGAACCAACCTCGGGATTGGGCGATCCGTTCGCCGAAATCTTCGCCAGGATCGCAACATCGGAAACCGTCAGTCCATCGGAACCAGCTCCTGCGTCGCAAGAATCGGTTGCGACCGAAACCGAAGATCGCGACGACTCAAACGAAGACGAAGTCGAAGCGAGCGATGACACCGCGTCCGCCGCTGCCGTGACGACGACCAACCATTTGGCCGAAGAAACATCGGAAACTGAATCCGCCGAAAAGGCCGTCGCCACATCCAACGAAGAAGACGAGTCGTCGGAACGCCCCGAAGATGTTGCCTGGACTCAGAAGACGGACTCATCCGACGAAGGTGAGGCGATCGGAACCGAACAGGCGACAAACGAGATAGAGACCCTCGTCGATCCCAACGCGGAAAAGGATTTGGAAGAATCCTCCACCGAAGGCGTCCTGTCCGAAGAAGTGGCGGTCTCGGTAAACAGCGATCCAAAGCGGCGTTCCAGCGAACAGACGTCGGACGCTTCCGCAGAAGAGACAACGCTGAAGACCGATCAGGTGGATGCATCCGAGGAAACGACTGGCAAAGATCACGGAACCAGCGAGACCAACGAGTCTTCTCTGAGTAACGAACAATCAAACGGCCGAGCGTCGCACGACTCGCGACGAACCGAACGTCGTCGCTATTCCCGCGAAGAAGGTGGCAACACTCAAGGCACGGCCACGGCGTCCGCTGGCGCCAGCTCGGCCGAAGGCGGGATCGAAATCGATCCGTCGCTGACAGCATCGGGTGCAGACTCCGAAGTCAGCGAAACACAACTGAACCAATTGGCCGAGCAAGCTGCGGCAAAAACATCGACGCCCGCCGCGACGGTGGCACCGGTGACCGCAATGACGGCTGCCGCCACAAACGCAGCCAAATCAGCAGCCGGTGGAACAAACGCGATCAGTTCGTCGAACTCCGCGGCATCATCGACGTCCGGCAACAACGATCCCACGAACCCGATCAACAACGCCTCGCCATCGGCTGAAAAGGCCGAGAGCAAAGCCAAAGCGGGTTTGCAAGCATCCGGTGTCGATCAAACCTCGGCAGTTGCAAGAGCCAAATTGGTGCAGCGCGTCAGCCGTGGCTTTCAAACGCTCGGTCCCAATGGCGGACACATTCGCATGCGTCTCTCGCCCGTCGAACTGGGTTCGGTTCAACTGGAAGTCCACATCCAAGAAAACAATCTTCGCGGACGAATGGTGACCGAATCGGAAGCGGCCAGCCAATTGTTGCGAGAACATCTGCCTCAGTTGCGATCGCAACTGGAGTCGCAAGGCATGCGGTTGGAGTCGATTGAAATCACAACCGATCCCAACGGTGCATCGGAGTTTGATCAAACTCAAAACGCTCTTGGCGATCGCGACCACTCGGACCGGGATGCGAGATCCGACCAGGAACGCTATCGCAACCGCGGTAACACCAGCGCCACTCGACCGATCGACGCAAAAACGGACAGCCCATCCATCTCAGCAGCAACCGCTGCGTCCTGGATGACACCAGCAACCGGAGTCGACCTGCAGGTCTGAACAGCGGGCTAGCTTCTAGCTTCTAGCTTCTAGCTCGTGCTCGTGCTCGTGCTCG
>TARA_R110002073_G_scaffold11547_2_pt1 | contig 13409 bp, 13 predicted proteins | sample TARA_R110002073 | Tara Oceans TARA_R110002073 (sample SAMEA4397174) | marine metagenome | biome: Polar Biome; feature: [DCM] deep chlorophyll maximum layer (ENVO:01000326); material: water (ENVO:00002006), including particulate matter (ENVO:01000060) such as... | depth 40 m
TTTCACCGATGTATAGATCCTGACAGCGGTTTCTGACCTGGCCCCCCTAGATTGACATCATCGGACGGGATGGTCCCGGCCAAACACCAAGGAGACGACACCATGAAGCGCAACAAGATCGCACTCGCCACCACTTCGGGCATCCTGGGCCTTTCGGTTCTGGCCGGCTCGATGGCCTTCGCCAACAGCAATTCGAACGGCGATTCGGCGGCCGAGCTGCAACGGTTCCTGACCGCCAACCCCTCGCTTTCGGCGGCCGTGACCAGCGTTCAGACCCAGACCGGCGGCCAGGTGGTCGGCGCCGAATTCGACGACGAAGCAGCCAACAACGCGGTCGTGGAGTTCGATGTCAAGCTGGCGGACGGCTCGGAGCAGCACGTGCTCTATACCGTCGCGGATGGCACGATGGCGGTTCAGGCTGCCGAGCAAGGCGACGGCGACCATGACGACGACGGCGACCGGGGCGACCGGGACGGCGACCATGATGGCGACGGCGAAATGAACGACGACAAGTAAGTCGCGCCGGACCGCAATCCATGGCACAAACACGGGGCCCCTGCACTTGGGGGCCCCAGCACCGGGGGCCCCTGCACGGGGCCACCGGCATTTGCGGACCCAAGGCATCGATCGGAGCGCGTGATGAAGATCCTGGTGATCGAGGATGACAAGACGACCGGCGCCTATGTCGCCGATGGCCTGCGCGAGGAGGGGCATACGGTCGATCTGTTGACCAATGGCCGCGACGCCCTGTTGCAGGCCAGCGCCTCGGATTACGATATTCTCATCGTGGATCGCATGGTGCCCGGCCTGGACGGCATGGCCCTGGTCAAGACGCTGCGCGGTGCCGGGAACCAGACACCGGTGCTGTTCCTGACCTCGCTGGGCGGGGTCGATGACCGGATCGAAGGGCTGAACGCGGGGGGCGACGATTATCTGGTCAAGCCCTTTGCCTTTGGCGAATTGTCGGCCCGCGTCGCCGCGCTGGCCCGGCGCCCGCGCGCCACGCAGGAAGACACCGTGCTGCGCGCCGGGGATCTGGAAATGGACCTGGTGCGCCGCAAGGTCACGCGGGCGGGGCAGGTGATCGACCTGTTGCCGCGCGAATTCGCGCTGCTGGAGCATCTGCTGCGGCGCAAGGGCCGGGTGCAGACCCGCACGATGCTGCTGGAAGGCGTCTGGGACATCAGCTTCGATCCGCAGACCAATGTCGTGGAAACCCATGTCAGCCGGCTGCGCGCCAAGGTCGACAAACCCTTCGAGTCCGAGTTGATCCAGACGGTGCGCGGCTCGGGTTACCGGATCGAGGGCTGAGCCGTGGCGAGGGCGCGCGGCATCTGGAATTCGACCCCGCTGCGCCAGTCGCTGGCCATGGCCGTGCTGTTCGCGCTGGCCAGTTTCGCCAGCCTGGCGGTGACCTATGTGATCGTGCGCGACAATGCCCAGGCGTCGCTGCGCGCGACGCTGGAACAGCAGATGGCCGGGTTCGCCGCCCTGCCCGACACAGAGGACATCGTCGATTTCGTGCGCGCGCAATCGCGGACCGCATCGGCCGAGGACCGCATCCTCAGCTATGTCCGGCCTGACGGGCAGATCGCCGGCAATGCCGCGCTGGTCGCCCCGGCCAACGGGCCGACGCTGATGTCCATCGACCGGGGCAATGACCATATCGACGGCGATTACCTGGTTCTCAGCCGGCCGTTGCGCGGCGGGCAGATGACCATCGCGCTCAGCGCCGGGCCGCTTCAGGATATCCGCGAGGCGTTCCTGTCGGTGTTCCTGTTCAGCCTGGTCCCGACGGTGCTGATCGTCGTCGGCGGCGGCGTGCTGCTGGCCTGGCGCGCGGTCGATCGGCTGACGCGGATCGACACCGCGCTGGACCGGCTGACCAGCGGGGATTACGCCGCGCGCGTGGCGCCGATGCCGGGGCGGGCGGATGATCTCAGCCTGATCGGCGCGCGGATCGACACCATGGCGCAGGCGCAAGAGCGCCATATCTCGGCGCTCAGGCAGGTGTCGGCGGATATCGCCCATGACCTGAAAACCCCGATCCAGCGCGTTTCGGTGCTGCTGACCCGGCTGCGCGACAGGCCCGGCCTGGCGCCCGAATCCGCGGCGCTGGCCGACCAGGCCAACGCGGAAACCGATGGAATCGTGCGCACCTTTCAGGCGCTTCTGCAAATCGCCCAGATCGAGGGCGGATCCCCGAAGGCGCGGTTCGAACCGGTCGATATCGCCGATCTGGCCCGCACCTTCTGCGAGGTCTACGAGCCCTCGGCCGAGGAATCCGGCCATGCGCTGACCTGCGCCATCCCCGACACGCCGGTCCGGGTGCGGGGCGACAAGACCCTTCTGGGCCAGGTTCTTGCCAATCTGATGGAGAACGCGCTGCGCCACACGCCGCCCGGCGCGGTCATTTCGGTCAACCTGGCCCGGCGCGACGGGGCGGTGCGGCTGTCGGTCGGCGATTCCGGGCCGGGTATTCCGGTGGCCGAGCGCGAAAACGTGCTGCGCCGCCTGTACCGGCTGGAGCGCAGCCGCACCACGCCCGGCAACGGCCTGGGCCTGAGCCTGGTCGCGGCGATCATCGAGATGCATGACGGCGCCTTGCAGCTGCTGGACAACGATCCGGGGCTGCGGGTGGAGATCACGCTGCCCGATATCACACTGCCCGATATCACGCAGGCGGGGGGCACGGCACCGGGGTTCGGCGCCGGTTAGGCGCAGGGCTGGCCGTTGTGGGGTCCGGCCATCCGCCAACGGATCGCGCCCCGGCTGGCAAGCCGATCCGGCCCCGCGCCATCAAGGACGCAAGGCTACCCCAGGCAGAAGGAACTTTCCGCAAGTCCTTGAACCTTGCCGAAAAAGGGGGTCTGGTTCCTTGAACGGTCGGCTTTCGGGCCAGCTCTCGGGCAAACGCGGGGCGGTTCGCAGCTTGATACGCAGGACAAAGACTGGACGGCATGACGCAATCTTCTCGGAATACGGGGCGCGGTCACGGTCACGGTCGCGGGCCGGCCGGAACGGCCCGGATCCTTCCGGCGATGAGCACGCCGCTTGCGTCGATCTTCGGCAGCGGCTTTCTGGTGGTCGTGCCGGTGCTGGTCAGCGCCGTCGGACCCTGGGCGCCGCTGGCGATGGGGCTCGTGGCGCTGGTGGCCTTCGGCGTCGGCGCCATTGTGCGCCACAACATCGTCTGCGCCGAACCGGTCCTGGAGGCGGGCGAGAAGCGGCTGACCGTGATCTTCGAGAGGATCTCGGACGTCGCGCTGGTCGGCGCCTATGTGGTCTCGGTCTGCCTGTACGTGCATATCCTTTCGGCCTTCGTGCTGTCCGGTCTGGGGCTGGACAGCGACTTCAACAAGAGCCTGATGACCAGCACCGTGATTGGCGGGATCACCGTCATCGGGCTTGCCGGCGGGCTCAGGCCGCTGGAGCGACTCGAGACCTGGGCGCTGTATCCGACGCTGGCGATTCTGGGCCTGTTGCTGGCGGGTTTTGCCTGGTTCGACATCGGCCTGCTGGCCCGGACCGGCGCGCTGCCGGTCGTCGACTGGCCGGGCCGCAGCCCCTGGCAGGTGGCAACCATCGTCGCGGGCACGCTGATCATCGTGCAGGGCTTCGAGACCACGCGCTATCTGGGCGGACAGTTCGATGCCGATACCCGCATCCGCGCCGCGCGCTGGTCGCAGTATTTCTCGCTTTCGGTCTATGTGGTCTTTGTCGCGCTGGCGATGCCGGTGGTGCCGGTGCTGGCGGGCCGATACGGCGACAACAGCCTGATCGCGCTGGCGGGCGCCGTGGCGGTGTGGCTGCCGGTGCCGCTGATCGCGGCGGCGGCGCTGTCGCAGTTCTCGGCGGCGGTGGCCGATACCGTGGCCGCGGCCGCGAACCTGCGCGAATCCACCGCCGGCCGGATCGCGCCGCGCTGGGGCTACCTGGCGGTCGGGCTGTCGGCGGCGGCGCTGGCCTGGACCGGCTCGACCTTCACCATCATCGCGCTGGCCTCGCGGGCCTTCGCCTTCTACTACCTGATGCAATGCGTGGTGGCCTGGTCGGTCTGCCGCAACGCCCGCGAACGCGCCAGGTTCATCGCCATCGGCGCCGTGCTTGCCTTCGTCCTGGTGTTCGCGGTTCCGGCCGGGTGATGACCGCGCAGATGCCGCGCGGAGCACCGGTGACGATGCAGATCTTGCCGTTCATGTCCATGCCCTTCTTGATCGGTCGGTCGACGACCGCCGGGGCAAGCCAGCGCCCCGTTTCCTGAGCGCGTTATCGGGCATGACCCTTCAGGCCAACTGGCCCGAACATTGACTTTTTGACATGTTCGGGCGCGTGGCGGCCCAGTCTGAAACCAGTCTGAAACCGGGCTCAAACCAGATCGGGGCCCAGATCGGGGCCCAGATCGGGGCCCGGACCGGAATCTGGCGACCCGTCAGATCGCCAGCCGGATGGCATAGGCCACGACCCCCAGCACCGCGATGCTGCCCAGCCAGATCGCGATGAACCACAGCCATTTGGCGACAAGCGGGTGCCGGGTCATCAGTGATACCCCTGCGACGGGTCGATCTTGCCGCGAAACACCCAATAGGCATAGGCGGTATAGGCCAGGATGACCGGCACCAGCACCACCGCGCCGACCAGCGCGAAGCCCAGGCTTTTCGCCGGGGCGGCGGCCTGCCAGATGGTCAGGGACGGCGGCACGATCATCGGGTAGAAACTGATGCCGATGCCGACGAAGCTGACGACAAAGAAGCCAAGCGCGGACAGGAAGGGTTGCAGATCCTTGCCGTCCCTCAGGCCGCTGAAGAACGACCAGACCAGCGCCAGCATCAGAATCGGCACGCCCATCGTCCACAGGCTGCCGGGCAGGTTGAACCAGCGGTCGAAATAGACCGGAACCAGGAACGGGGTGATCACGCTGACCACGCCGATCAGCCCCAGTGTCGCCGCGCCCAGCCCTTTCGCAAGGCCGCGCATCTGCTGCTGCAACGCGCCGGCGGTCTTCAGGTTCAGCCAGGTGGCGCCCAGCAGCGCATAGCCGATCACCACGGCAAACCCGGTCAGGATGGAGAACGGCGTCAGCCAGTCGAACCAGCCGCCGCCATAGGCGCGGCCGGTCACCGTGATGCCCTGCACCAGCGCCCCCAGCGCGACCCCTTGGCAAAACGCCGCCACGGTCGAGCCGCCGAAAAACGCATGGTCCCAGACGCGTTTCCAGCGCCGGGTGCGCCAGCGGTATTCGAACGACACGCCGCGAAAGATCAGCGCCAGCAGCATCAGCGTGATGGGCATGTAAAGCGCCGGCATGACGATGGCGTAGGCCAGCGGAAACACCGCGAACAACCCGCCGCCGCCCAGCACCAGCCAGGTTTCGTTGCCGTCCCAGACGGGCGCGACCGTGTTCATCATCAGGTCGCGGTCGGATTCCGACCGGGCCATCGGAAACAGGATCCCGATGCCAAGGTCGAACCCGTCCAGGATGACATAGACCAGCACGGCAAAGGCGATCAGACCGGCCCAGATGAAGGCAAGAGTTTCAAATCCAGGGGCCATGGCTCAGTGTCCTGCTTTCGATGTGTGTTGGGTGACGGGGCCGATGACCGCGCCGCGCACGGGTCCGTCATGCAGGCCGGGCCGCGGGGCGCCGGGGCGCGCATTCATCAGCCGCAGCACGTAGAACGTGCCGGCGCCAAAGACGAAGAAATACACCACGATGAAGGCCAGAAGCGATGTCGCGACAGCCGGCGCTTCGACCGGGGCCAGGCTTTCGGCGGTGCGCATGAGCCCGTAGATCGTATAGGGCTGGCGGCCGACCTCGGTTGTGATCCACCCGGCCAGCACCGCGATGAACCCCGAAGGCCCCATCACCAGCGCCGCGCGCAGCAGCCAGGGCTGGTCATAAAGCCTGCCCTTCCAGCGCGCCCAGGCCGCCCACAGCCCCAGCCCCAGCATGGCAAAGCCGATCGCCACCATGACGCGGAAGCTGAAGAACACGATCACCAGCGGCGGCCATTCCTCGCGCGGGAATTCGTTCAGCCCCTGGATCTGCCCGTTCAGCGACCGGGTCAGGATCAGCGACCCCAGATAGGGCACCTCGACCGCGTAATCCAGCCGGCCGGTTTCGGCGTTGGGGATGCCGAACAGCGCCAGCGGCTGGTTGTCGCCCTGGCGGTCGAAATGGCCCTCCATCGCGGCGACCTTGACCGGCTGGTATTGCAGCGTGTTGATCCCGTGCTCGTCGCCCACGAAGATCTGGACCGGCGTGACCAGGACGGCCATCCACATCGCCATGGAAAAGGCCCGGCGCGAATCCCCGTCCGTCCTGTCGCGCAACAGGTGCAGCGCGTGGACCGCGGCGACCACGAAGGCCGTGGTCAGATAGGCCGCCAGCACCATGTGCACCAGCCGGTAGGGAAAGGACGGGTTGAAGATGATCGCCAGCCAGTCCTCGGGCACGAATTGCCCGTTTTCAGCAATGGCATAGCCCTGCGGCGTCTGCATCCAGCTGTTCACCGCCAGGATCCAGAAGGCCGAACCCAGCGTGCCCACCGCGACCATGGCGGTGGCGAACATGTGCAGCTTTTCGCCGACCTTCTCGCGCCCGAACAGCATGATGCCCAGGAACCCGGCCTCCAGGAAAAAGGCCGACAAGACCTCGTAGGCCATCAGCGGGCCGATCACCGGCCCGGCGCGGTCCGAAAACACCGACCAGTTGGTGCCGAACTGGTAGGACATCACGATCCCGGAAACGACGCCCATGCCAAAGACCACGGCGAAGATCTTTTTCCAGTAATTGAACAGGCGCAGATAGGTCTCGTCGCGCTTTTTCAGCCACAGCGCGTTGAGAACCGCCAGATAGCTGGCCAGGCCGATCGAAAAGGCCGGGAACAGGATGTGGAACGAAACGACAAAGGCGAATTGAAATCGCGCCAGCGTTTCCGCGGAAAAACCTTCAAGCATGGTGCCGGATCCTCGGTTCTGTATCCAGACCGCGCCGGGGGCGGTCGATTCCGTCACCCCGCGCGGCACAGGCGGGATATAGGTCAAACCCCGCGACAGTCCGCGTCACAAATTGCCGCAGCCTGCGCGCGGGCCCCGCCCGCGCCAATCCGCGGGCGGACGCGGGGGCCAGGGGCCTTATCGGGGTTCCAGGTAATCGTGCACGACCTTGCCAAGACCCAGCGTCAGGTCGGCCAGGATATGCGATGCCGACAGAACCTCGCGCACCGGAAGCGTGCTCAGCGGGGCCAGCGCGTGATCGTGCAGTTCCAGCCCGGCCGGACCTTCCCAGGCGCCCTTGACGGTCACGTCCTCCAGATAATATTCGACCAGCTCGCAAATGCGCGGCCCGCAGCAATCGACATCCGGGATGATCTTCAGCAGCCAGCTGGGTTCGGCCAGCGCCCGGGCAACCCGGTCAAGATCCAGTGCGCGGTGCTTGTAGCCCATCGTCGCGCTGGCAACCTGCACCGATCCGACATCCAGCGTGCCCACCAGCGTGTCCTTTTCCACCCGCATCCGCGGTTCGCCCAGCTTCTTGGGAAAGCCCCAGATCTCGCGGCCGCCGGCGATCGGACTGTCATCATTGAGGAACATGGCGTGCACATAACCGCCCTTGCGCCCCTGGTATTCCACCGGGATGACCTGCCCGGATTCGGTGTAATCGCCGAACCCGGTGCTGTCGGGCATGCGGATGAATTCGTATTTGACGATCGGTTCGGTGACCTGCAACGGCTCGGGCACCACGGCGCGCAGGGCTTCGATATCCGTGCGATAGGTGACGGTGAAGAATTCGCGGTTGACGAACCGGTAGGGGCCCTTGGGATAGGACGGGCTGGTCAGCGGCATCGCGAAAGCGTTCTTGACGACATCGGCGGGGGTCATGGGGTTTTCCTGTGTGTTGCGGGCTGTTTTTGCGGGCAGTCTTTTGCGGGGGGGGGCACGGCGCCCTGCCCCGCCCCCCAGATCAGGCCCCCCAATTCAGGGGGGGCGGCTGGATCATGCGGACAGATCGAACACGTTCACGCGTTCGCCGGTATGGTGGCGCGCGGCCCAATCGGGGTGGGCCAGGGTGCGTTCGACATCGCGGCGCCCGGCGGCCCAGTGATCCAGCATCGACCGGCGGGAAAACTCGAAGTCCTTGTTTTGGTTCTCGAACCGGGTCTGGCGGTAGATCAGATGGGCGATGGTCACGCGCGGATCGGCATTGCCCGATGCCAGGGCGCGCGCATCGGGATCGTCCTTCAGCTCGGGCGGCAGCTTGGCATACAGGCGGCGCGCGGCCTCGCGGGTCTTGTGCAGTCGCCGCATCATGTCGGTGTTGAAGCGCGTCCGGCTGGAAAACCGGATATCCTTCTGGCGCCCTTCCGAGGTCCAGACCGAGGACGGCACCGTGCCGCGCGCGCTGAACAGATCCACCTGGAACACGCACAGGTCATCGGCCGGCATCTGTTCGTCCAGCACGTATTGCAGCGGCGTGTTGGACACCAGACCGCCGTCCCAGAACCAGGCGCCATCGATCTCGACCGCCGGAAAGCCCGGCGGCAGCGCGCCCGAGGCCATGATATGGTCCGCGCGGATTTCGGTCTTGTCGCTGTCGAACCAGGTCATGTTGCCGGTTTCGACATTCACCGCCCCGACGCTGAGCCGCGTGGCGCCTTGATTGATGCGGTCGAAATCGACAAGCTTGTGCAAGGTCTCGCGCAGCGGCGAAGTGTCGTAAAAGCTGCGCGCCGCGTCCGAACCCGCCGGCAGGAAGGCGGCCGAGGGCACGCGCAGCCTGAAAAAGCCCGGAACCCCGGTGACCGTCGTGCCCGACGCGCTCAGGCCGTTCAGCCAGGACCGCGCCGGCCTGATAGGCCCCCAACGCCCCGCCGCCCTGCAAGACAAGCGCCGATTTTTCCGTTTCCATGCCGAACCCCTGCCAATGGAGCGGCTGACGTTACCGGGCTTCGTGCCGGATGGCCAATTACGAAGAGTTCAGTTTCGCGCAAGCTTCGGCCCCGCACCGGACAGATCAGACGCCAGATCAATCGCCCTGCCGGGCGTTGCCCGCGCCGCGCGCCAGCCGCAGCAGATGGACTTCGCGCACCAGTTTCAGCGCGGGCTTGACGCCGAAAAAGACGCTGCCGATCAGGAACAGCCAGGTCGCCGCGACGGTTGTCGCCGGAAAGAAGAACAGCGCGCTGCCGATGATGAACATCAGCGCCGCCAGGAAATCGACCAGCAGATGACAAAGCGCATAGACCCGGTGCAGCTCTGCCGCGGCGGCCGAATGGCGTCGAAGGTCGGTGTCGAACAGTCGCATCTTTCCCCGGGCATGGCGTGGCGCGGCATTTCAGCAGCATCGCCGCCCCGGCGCCAGCCCCGCGCAAAAGATTAATCCGGGATTAAAGTTTTGTAAGGTTCGGCGATTCGCGCGGTTTGGCGGTTTCCAGGCGCCCCCATCCTCGTGTAGGCATCCGCGCAGGGCCCACAGACCGGAAACCGCACATGTCCTTTTCGCTGGATCAGATTCTGCCCTCGCTTCAGGCGCTGGGGCTGTTGAGCTACTGGATCGTCGGCGCGGCTTCGCTGCTGGAGGCGTTCTTCCTGACCGGGGTTGTCGTGCCCGGCACGCTGATCGTCGATGCGGGCGGGGTGCTGGTGCAGCGCGGGCTGATGGATTTCTTCGACCTGGTCTGGTTCGCGGCGATCGGTTCGGTGCTGGGAAGCGAACTGAGCTACTGGACCGGCCGCCTGGCGATGAACCGGCTGCCAGGGCGCAAACGCTTCGAAACCTCGCCGGCCTTCGCGCGCGCGCAGGCGCTGTTTGCCCGACGCGGGGGGCTGGCGCTGGTCATCGGCCGGTTTCTTGGGCCGGTCGCGGGGTTCGTTCCGCTGGCCGCCGGCCTGTCGGGCATGCAGCGGCGCAATTTCCTGATCTGGAACCTTGTCGGCTCTGTCCCCTATGCGCTGGCGCATGTCGCGCTGGGGTATTTCCTGGGCGATGCCCTGGGCCGGATCGGCGGGTCGGTGACCCGGGCCGCGGTGCTGGCGGCGGTCGTGCTGCTGGCGCTGGCGCTGGTCTGGGGCCTGCTGTATTCGGCGCTGCGCCTGCTGCCCTTCGCCTGGGCGGTGCTGTTGACGGCGCTGCGCAACCTTGCCGACCGGCCCGGGCTTCGCCAGCGGATCGACGCGCGCCCCGGCGCCGCGCGCTGGGTGCAAGCGCGGATCGACCGGTCGGGTTTTCACGGGCTGACGCTGACGGTTCTGGGGCTGGGCTTCGTGATTGTCGGCGCGGCCTGGCTTGAGTCGCTGCTGGGATATCTGGCGGGCGGCCCGCTGGTCCAGCTTGACCAGCGCCTGGCCGAACTGATCGCCGCCGCGCGCAGCGAAGGCACGGTCCGGTTCTTTGCCATCGTCACCGCCACCGGCGGATGGCAGGTGGTGGTTCCGGTGATCGGCGCGGCGGTGATCTGGCTGGTGGCGAAGGGGCAGCGCGTGCTGGCCGCCGCGCTGGCGATGTCGGCCATCGGCAACACGCTCGCGGTTTCGCTGCTCAAGGCGGCGCTGGCGCGGCCGCGCTCGCCGTTGGGGGTGTTCACCGAAAGCTCGGGCAGCTTTCCCTCGGGCCACGCGGCGATATCGGTCGCCGCCTACGGGATGCTGATGTATGTCCTGTGGCGCACGAAAACGCTGCGCGCCGAAACCGCGCTGCTGATCGCCGGGCTTGTCGCCTTGGCCATCGGTCTGAGCCGCCTTTACCTGGTCGAACATTACCTGAGCGACGTTGTCAACGGCTGGCTGGTCGGCGCGCTGTGGGCGATCCTGGGCATTGCCCTTGCCGAATGGCGCCTGTCGGCGCGCGCGGCGGCCCCCGCGCCGCTGCCCCGCCGGGCCCGGACCGCTGGCCTGGCGCTGGCGGTGGTGCTGGTCGGCGTGGCCGGGGCGAATGTCTGGCGCTATGACCCGCCGCGCAACCCGCCGGTGCAACGCCCGGACCGGGTTCTGAGCGGCGCGGGCGACCTGGCCACCCTGCTGGCGCTGCCGGCCGGAACGCAATCGCTGCTCGGCGCGCCGTTGCAGGGCGTGTCGGTGATCGTGCTGGCCCCTGACGGGCAGGCGGTTGACGGGCAGGCGGTTGAAGGACAGGCCCCTGACGGGCAGGCGGGGGGCGGCGCGCTGGAGGCGGCGCTGCGCGCGGCGGGCTGGGTCCAGGCGCCCGCGCCCTCGGTCGGGTCGGCGTTCGATGCGGTCTACACCCTGATCGACGACGGCGTGGATCCCACCGCGTCGACCTTGGCGCATTTTTGGCGCGGCCGACCCGAAGATCTGGCCCTTGTGCGCCCAACATCGGGCCAGGACCCCCAGCCGGCGCGGCCGCCGCGGGCCCGGTTCTGGCGGACCGAATTCGTCACCCGGACCGGGCTGCGCGCCTTTGTCGGCACGGTTGACGCCGGCGACCGCGCCGACGATCAGGGCCCGTCGATCGGCGATGCGGGCGGTTCGGCCCGGGACGCGCTGGTGTGGGATCTGACGGCGCAGGGCGCAACCGCGCGTCAACCGACGGACCTGGCCGTGGCGCCGAACGTGGCGATCCTGACGCTGCCCTGACGCTGGCTTTGCCGGGCCGTTTCAAAAAGCGAACTGTTCCCGTAAGGTCGATGGCAACGCGGCAAACAGACGATGCGCAGGACAAGGGTGGCGCGCGATGAAAAGATCGTTCAACCGGAACGCCATGTTCGACAGCCTGCGCAAGGCGCAGCGCCAGCGCAGCCGCTTGGCGAAGCGCGGGGTCGGTCTGTCGCCGGTGACCATCGAACCGCCCGCCGAAGCGCAGGAGACGACCGTCACCTGGCACGGCTATGACGCCACCCGGTATGCGGCCGAAACGCAGGCGCCCAAACCCCGCCAGGGCCAGTTGCTGTGGATCGATATTCGCGGGCTGCGCGATCACGCCCGCATCGCGCGGATCGCAAGCGCGCAGGGCCTGAGCGACCTGGCCATCGCCGATCTGTTCCATCTGGATCAGCGCGCCCACAGCGATAACGACGGCGCGCTGGTGCTGACGGTGCTGCGGATGCCGGTCTCGGGCCCGCCGTTCAAGGCCGACCAGATCACCCTGATCCTGGGCCCGGATTTCGTCCTGTCCCTGCGCGAGGGGCCCGAGGACTGCCTGCACAACCTTCGCAAGCGGCTGGTGGCCGGCAACGGGCGCATCCGCGGGTCCAGCGCCTATCTGTTCTACGCCCTGATCGACACCATCGTGGATGCCTATTTTCCGATCCTGGAACGCTACGGCGATCTGGTGGAGAACCTTGTCGAACGGGTGATGACCGCCCCTGATGCCGACGCCATCCGCGATATCCAGCTGCTCAAGCGCGAGCTGCTGGAACTGCGCCACGCGCTGTGGCCCCTGCGCGAGGCCCTGACCGCCTTGCAGCATGACGACACCCCGCAGATCGACGAATCGCTGCTGCCCTATCTGCGCGACTGCTCGGATCACGCGTTTCAACTGCTGGACATGGTCGAAATCTATCGCGAAACGGCGCAGGGGCTGGTGGATCTGCAATTGTCCACGCTGTCGAACCGCATGAACGAGGTGATGAAGGTTCTGACCATGATCGCCACGATCTTCATTCCGATGACCTTCATCGCCGGGCTTTACGGCATGAATTTCGACCGGGCCTCGCCGTTCAATCTGCCCGAACTCGGATGGCGGTTCGGGTATTTCTATGCGATCATGCTCATGCTCGGCTCGGCCGGGACAATGCTGTTGATCTTTTTCCGCCTGGGATGGATCGGTGCGAAATGGCGAAGGCGCCGCGCCCCCGAGTCACCAAAACCCCACACCCCGAAACCCGACACCCCGAAACCGGAGCAGAGACCATGACAACCGTGGCAGGAAGCTGGCAGTTCTGGGCGATCCTGGCGGCGGTGTTCGCCTCGTTGACGGCGATCTTCGCCAAGGTCGGGGTGGCCGATATCGGATCGGATTTCGCCACCTTTCTGCGCACGCTGGTGGTGGTGTCGGTTCTGGCCGTGATCCTGTGGGCAACCGGGAAATATGAGCGCCTTGACGGCATTTCCGCCAAAAGCGCGCTGTTCCTGGTGCTGTCCGGGCTGGCGACGGGGGCGTCGTGGCTGGCCTATTTCCGCGCGCTGAAGCTGGGCCAGGCGTCGCAGGTGGCACCGGTGGACAAACTGTCGGTGGTGCTGGTGGCGATCTTCGGCGCCGTGTTCCTGGGCGAGCGGCTTTCGCCGATGGGCTGGGTCGGGGTGTCGATGGTCGGCGCCGGGGCGGTGGTGATCGCGCTCAGCTGATCCCCCCGCCCCGCCCCATCGCCCGCCCGATCGCCCGCCCGATCCCCGCGGATTGGCCCCGCCTGACCTGAACCGGGGAAATTCCGGGCGGAAAATACTGGCGG
>TARA_R110002073_G_scaffold187803_5_pt1 | contig 13396 bp, 16 predicted proteins | sample TARA_R110002073 | Tara Oceans TARA_R110002073 (sample SAMEA4397174) | marine metagenome | biome: Polar Biome; feature: [DCM] deep chlorophyll maximum layer (ENVO:01000326); material: water (ENVO:00002006), including particulate matter (ENVO:01000060) such as... | depth 40 m
TGGCGCTCGACGTCATAGCCGGACACAGGCATTCTGCCCGGCGAGACAGGGAGGTTTCGATGCTTTCACTTCTACTGGCGCTGGCGGCCACGCCGCCCGCAATCGACCCGGAATTTTCTGAACGCTTCGAGCGGCTGATGGCGCGCGCCGACGTGATCGCCGAGACCCTGGAGGCCGACGACAGCGCGCAAGCCTATGCCCGCGGTATCGTCGACTATCTCGAGGCCATCTTCGGGGAATCGCCCTATCCGCACTTCTCGCTTCACGACCGGGACGGTGTGATCGCCGGAATGGCGCATGACATGGAAGCCATTATGAGTGCCGAGCCGCAACCGGACGAGCACTATGACGCGGTCTGGACGCTGAACGCCTTTCGCCAGCTCGATGAGGCCGATGCAGAACCACCCTTCTGCCATGCGGGAGCGAACAATCTGATCAGCGAAAGCGAGCATACCGATCCGCAGGGGCATGTTCTGAATTTCCGCGTATGCAGCATCCACAACGACGATATCGCAGCGGGCGTCTTTACCCGCGGGACAATTTTCCAGCTTTCCGGCGGCGTGTATTACGTCGTCCTGGGCGGGTCGGTCGAAGGCAGCGATGCCGAGGGTGCCGAGGCCCGGCTTCCGCTGCTTGAACCCGCCATTGCGCGGCTGTCCGCCCACACGGTGATCGAACCCGGCGAGGAGTGATCCGCCGGGATAATATACATGACGGCGCAATCCGCACCCTGGGGCATTTGCGCTTTGGCGTCGCTTGGTTAGTCTCGCCTGCAACGGAGTTGGGAGGCTTATCGACATGAAAAACTGGATCGCGATTCTGGCGGGCACAGCGCTTGTGGCCTGCTCGGCTGGTGCACAGGATTCCACAGTGCAGGCCGAGGACGAGGGCGACGGCGCGCGCGTCTATGAGACGACCGGTCAGGTCAGTGCCGGTGGCCGTACGATCCGCTACCGCACCGTGGCGGGCGAAACCATTTTGCGCAATGAAGACGGTGAGCCCATCGCCTCGATTTTCTCGACGGCCTATATCCAGCAGGGCAATGGCGATCCGCGTGAGCGTCCAGTGGCCTTCATCTTCAATGGTGGACCAGGCTCGGCCTCTCTCTGGCTGCATATGGGCGTGTTTGGTCCGCGCCGTGTCGTGCTTCCGGCCGATGCCAGTGATGACGGTGCCGCCCCCTACAATGTCGTCGCCAACGAGCACTCCATCCTTGATGTCGCCGATATCGTCTTTGTCGATCCGGTCGGTACCGGCTGGAGCCGCCCAATGGGCGAGTCGGAAGGCTCGGAATTCTGGGGCGTGCGCGAGGATGCCAGTTCACTCGGGGCTTTCATTCGCCTCTGGCTGACGGAAAACCAGCGCTGGAACAGCCCGAAATTCCTGCTGGGCGAGAGCTATGGCACAACGCGGATTGCGGCTCTGATGAACGAGCTGCAGGGCGGATGGACCGATGTGTCCATCAATGGCGTCGCACTGATTTCCACCGTGCTGGATTTCCGCTTTGATGACACGTCAGAGGGCAATGATATCGGTTTTTCCGGCCTGCTGCCCGGCTTTGCGGCGACCGCCTGGTATCACGACCGGATTGACCGGTCGGCCTGGAATGACGACCTGCCGACCTTCATCGAGGCGTCGCGCGAGTTTACCTACTCGACCTATATGCCCGCCCTGATGCGCGGCGTGTCCCTGCCGGAAGCCGATCGGCGCGCGATTGCCGCCGAGATGTCCTCCTTTATCGGCCTGTCGGAAGATTATCTGATGCGCGCCAATCTGCGCGTCACACTCGGGCGGTTCATGCGTGAGCTGCTGCGCGATCAGGGCCGCTCCGTGGGACGTCTCGACAGCCGTTATACCGGCCCTGAGGCTGACGGCGTGGGTGAAGGCCCGGATTATGACCCGTCCGCCTACGGGATCGACGGGGCCTACACAGCCGCCATGCTCGACTATTTCACTCGCGATCTGGGCGTTGATATTACCGACGAGTATTCGGTCATCGACATACCCACATCGCGCGGCTGGGACCGGTCCACCGGACAGGGTGCGGCCTATACCAATGTCGGTCCGTGGCTGGCCCGCGCGATGCGCCAGAACAGCGATCTCGATGTGCTGGTGGCGCAGGGCTATTACGATCTGGCGACGCCTTTCTTCGCTGCCGAGCTGATGTTCAATCAGCCCGGCTTCGACCCGGCGCGCGTGCATTTCCGATACTATGAGTCCGGGCACATGATGTATGTGCACGAACCCTCACTCGAAGAGGTTGCCGACCATGTCCGCGCGCTCATTCGCGACGAGCTGGAGGACTAGCGGGAGGGATATCCTCGCCCTTTTCAAAGGGGAGACGGTGGCGCGCAGCGCCGGAGGAGGGGTTTTGATGGGGCAGCGAAAGTCTGAACTGATCCCCTCACCCGGACCCTCTCCCCCTAAAGGGGGCGAGGGAACCGAGCGCCTTGGCGCCTCTACCTTGGCTCCCGAACCCTGTCACACAGCAGCCAGGCCAGGAAGGCGACCAGCGTGTAGAGAATGATCGCCATCGGGCCAAATTGCTGGGCGGTTTCCGGTGGCGGCGCGAAGAAGCTGATCGAATAGAGGCCGACGAGCAAAGCCCCGAAAATCCACGGGCTGACCTTGCCGAAAGCCCCTCTGGCGCGCGTGGCCGACACATAGAGCAGGAGGCCCGCCGCGAGGACCCCAAACTCCAGCGTCAGGGCAACAGGCGCGTTGTTCCAGAGTCCGAAGCCGACCATCTGTCCGCCCGGCCACAGGGCGAGGTCCGGCACGTGGACAAGCAGGTCCGTAAGCCAGTGCGACAACACTGCCAAACCAATGATGACCCCACCGGCGCGCTTCTGGGTCCGCGCAATCAGTGACCAGACAAGACCGGCCACAACCGACCAGACCAGCGCCATCAACAACGAATGGGTCCAGGGCATGTGGTAAAGATCGAGGGGGCTGACGGCGGTAAAGCCGGGTTCGATCCGGACATGCTCAATGCCGAAATAGACGAATGCCCCCCAGAGATAATCCAGGAATTGGACCGCGATACACAGCGCCCAAACCGGGACCGTCTTGACGAATTTCGGACCGGCCAGAGCCGGGCCGTAATGGCCGATGAACATGATGACGTCCTCCCCTGGGGCACATGATACGCCAAAAGGAACGCCTGTGCCCGCATTCAATTGGCAAGCCTAGTCGCCGTCGAAATGCACCAGGCTGGCGACCGGGACGCCCAGCGCCTCGATCCGCTTGGCCCCGCCCAGGTCAGGCAGGTCCACGACAAAGGCCGCGCCGACAACATCGGCCCCCGCCCGGCGCAGCAATTTGATGGCGGCCTCCGCGGTCCCGCCTGTCGCGATCAGATCATCGACCAGCAATACCCGGTCGGTCTCGTCAACGGCGTCAATATGGATCTCGATGGCATCGGAGCCGTATTCCAACTCGTATTCCTCGATCAGTGTGCGATGCGGAAGCTTGCCCTTCTTGCGCACGGGCGCGAAGCCGACAGACAGCTGATGCGCCACCGCGCCGCCCAGAATGAATCCTCGGGCCTCGATACCGACAACCTTATCGATCTTGGCTCCGGCCCAGGGCTGGACCAGCTGGTCAATCGCTGCACGAAAGGCCCGCGCATCCTTGAGCAACGTCGTGACATCGCGAAACTGGATTCCGGGCTTGGGATAGTCGGGGATCGTGCGGATGGCGTCGCGAATAATGTCCATGGCGGCGGTGTCGTCCGGTTCGTCGTCTAATGAAAGGGTGCCGCGAACGTCTCGGTGCGCGCAGCGCTCAGCCATTCCTGATAGACCGGATCGGCCAGCAGTGCATCCACATAGGCCCGCGATGCTGTGGAAATCGGAACCTGATAGGTCTCAAAACGTGTCGCCACCGGTGTGAAGAATGCGTCGGCGATACACCAGTCACCGAAGAGGAAGCGCCCCTCGCCGGTCTTCACACTGGCCCAGAGCGTCTCAACTGATTCAATATCGGCCCAGCAGGTGACATCGATCGAGATCGGTGCCGCGGGGCGCTGGAGGTCCATGCCCAATGTGGCGCGCAGTGCACCAAAGCCGGAATGCATGGTCGCTGTTGCGGCGCGGGCCTGCGCGCGCAAGGCGGGGTCTGATGGCCAGAGCGAAGGCACTTGTTCCGCCGCCCATTCGCAGATGGCCAGCGAATCCCAGATCACCGTGTCACCGGTATTGAGCACCGGTACGGTTCCCGCTGGCGACGCAGCCAGCAGGCGCTCACGCGTGTCCTCCTGGTCGAGCGGAATCAGGACTTCGTCAAATGCAATGCCCGCTTTCTTCAGGGCCAGCCAGGGCCGCAGGGACCAGCTCGAAAGCCGCTTGTTGCCAATCAGAAGCGTGTTGCCCATGGCTCTAATTCTCTCGCAGTTCGGCGGCACGGGCGCGTGTCAGGGCGATCTGGCAATCGATGGCCAGCTCGTCGCCGTCCTCACCCATCAACAACAAGGCGGCCCGGCGCGCGCACTCTGCATCGCGATAGGTGATCCAGGCCGCATGCGCGGTATCGAGCGTGGCGGTGGCGTTGGCGAAGCCTGGGAAATCCATGTCGATCTCAGCGGCTTCATTGCGTGCAGCATTCAGCGCGTCGTCCAGCGCGTCTTCGCTGCTCTCCAACAGGTCGCGCAGGCATGACCGACGGGCGCTGTCATCGCGCACATGTTCGGCGCACTCAACCGCGGGACGGCGCGGCACATTGAGTTCCGGCAAGGCGTCCTGCGCCGACAGGGCGGCGATCATCGAGATCAGGGTCAGCATGGGGCAGGCTCCAAATTCTTGCGGTCGCGTCGTGGAGGCTGTCAGGGCCGCCCACAAAAGATGAGATCGGTTTATTGAGCCGGCAGACTGACATCGCGCAGCGCACCGTCCAGCACGGCCAGAAACCCGCCATCGAGGCCCAGCGCGAGCGCGAGGAGTTCCGCGTCCGGGTCCTGGGAATTGGTCACGCGTCCGAGATTGAGCGCAATGACGGAAATCTCGCCATCAACACGGGCAACCAGTGGTGCGCCGGACTGGCCGCGCTCGGAACCGCAATCATGCAGGAAGACGCGCTGGCCATCGCTGACGATCCGGGAATTCAGGTTGAGGCGGCAATCGAAATTCGAAAAATGCCGGCCGAACATGGCGACCGGGAGGACGCCGTAATCAATGCTTTCCAGCGTAACCGCCGGCAGGCGGACGACGGCTTCTGCAAAGGGTGCGGACGTCGTCACCACGGCCCAATCCTGGCTGGCGCCGGCCATGTCTGTTGAATTGGCAATGCGATGAATGCGGTAGCGCGTTCCGCCATCCAGCGCGACCCAGCAATCCTGTCGCAAATCGGTGGGATCATAATTGCCCACGCCATGGCCTGTGGTGACGATGACCTCGCCCCGGCGATTGTCGGTCGGCCCCTTGATGACGACCCCGCTGGACACGGTCGCGCGGTTGGTATCGCCAATACGGCAGTAGATCGACACCATCGCGGCTTCAGCGACATCAAGGTCTGACCCACGCAGCTGGCGGAAATCCGTCGCCATTGCAGACGGTGCCACCGAAATGGTCGCGACAAACACACTTATGAGCAGAATTATCCGCAAGACGCTATGCCCCCAATACGCGGCCCGCAATGACACCGAGCCGTTCAACAACTGCACTATCGCGCGCAGAGGGCGGGGTCACAATGGCTGTGTCCAGAATTGTTTCGATTCCATCGGGTGACGGCGTTCGAGGGGTCTGCCCCATTGCTGCGGCCAAATGGGTCACCAGGTCGCGAGCACGGCGGCCATTGCGCTGCATGACCGCGAGAATGGACGGGACATCCACCGGCGTGTCGCTGGTACGCCAGCTGTCGAAATCGGTGACCATGGCGACACTGGCGTAGGGCAACTCGGCTTCACGCGCGAGCTTGGCCTCGGGCATATTGGTCATCCCGATCACATCGCAGCCCCAAGACCGATAGAGTCGCGACTCTGCCCGCGTTGAAAACTGCGGACCTTCCATCGCCAGATAGGTCCCGCCCCGGTGAGTCCTTGCGCCGGCCTGGGTCGCGGCCGATTCCGTCATGGCCGACAAGCGTGAGCAGACCGGCTCGGCCATTGGCACATGGGCCACGCACCCTTCACCAAAGAAGCTGGAAGCCCGCCCCCGCGTGCGGTCAACATATTGGTCGATGATCACGAAATCGCCCGGCACGAAGGTTTCCTGCAAAGATCCACAGGCGGAAAGCGAGAGGACGTCCGTGACCCCGGCGCGCTTGAGCGCATGGATGTTGGCGCGGTAGTTGATGGCATCCGGCGACAGGCGATGCCCCGGTCCGTGCCTTGGCAGAAAGACCAGCCTGACGCCGTGCAACTCGCCTTCGATGAGAGGTGCGGACGGTTCGCCCCAGGGCGTTGACCCGCCGATTTCGCGGACATTGGCCAATCCGTCCAGCGTGTAGAGGCCGGAGCCACCGATGATGCCCAATGTCCAGCCGGTCATGCGCTAGCCGATCTGCGCATCATCGCACCGCACCAGCGGATAGGTCGAACGGCCTGTCCCAATCCAGTCCTGGCGGATCCAGCGAAACCGGTCGCGGCTGTCGAGAAACAGTATCCAGACCACCGGCTCACCGGCATCGGTGAGACGTTCCTCGCCGTCATAACGGATCGCCAACCAACCCGAGTCGGTGCTCAGAATATCCGCTTCGACGGTCAGATCATCGCCTTCATGTGCCGAGAAAAAGCGGGTGCGGTCTTCCGACAACCAGATGTGGAGAGGGTCGTCGGCGCAGGTGCCACCACCGTCCTCACCCTCCGGCAGTTCCCAGCCCCAATAGCCGCTGGCCACATCGAGCACGTGAAAACCGGTGTCCTGGGCCAAGGCTGTCGGCGCAAACACAAAGGCCGCCAGCGCGATTGCGCTGACGGCCCAATGTTTAAATGCTGCGAGCATCAGTGTTCCTGGTCGGACCAGACCTGACGATAGGCCAGCCATGTCAGGCCGCACAGGACGAGCATGAAGATCAGAACCGCGATGCCGGTTCGCTTGCGCTCGACCATGCGGGGCTCTGAGGCCCAGGTCAGGAAGGCCACGACATCGTGCGCCATCTGTTCCGGCGTCGCTTCGACTTCTTCTCCGCCTTCCGGCGTCGTGTAGCTGACACGACCTTCGGTCAGTTGCGGACCCATCGCCAGAAGGCCGCCCGGGAAATACGGGTTGTAGTACTGGCCAGGACGCGGCGAAACGTCGTGCGGGACTTCATAGTCATAACCCAGCAGAAGCGAGCGGATATATTCCGGGCCACCGGTACGCGCCTTGGTAATCACCGACAGGTCCGGAGGATAGGCACCGCCATTGGAGGCGCGCGCCGCTTGCTGGTTGGGATAAGGTGCCGGGAACCGATCGGCCGGGATACCCGGGCGCTCGAACATGTCACCGACATCGTCGGGTCCGTCCTCGATCACATATTGCGACGCAATCCAGCGAACCACTTCATTGTCGTTCGGGTTGGGCACATCTTCGTTATAGAAGGGGCCGCCTGCTTCACCCAGATTGCGGAAGCTCATCAGATCCATGGAATGGCAGGCCGCACAGACCTCCTGATAGACCTGAAATCCGCGCTGCAGCTCGCGCTCATTGAACGTGCCGAGCGGACCCTGGAAGGACCAGTCATGCGCTTCTGGCTCATGTTGTTCACCCTCAAGGGCGACAACTGGAGCGCTGAGCAGAAGAGCAGCAGAGACGGCGAAAATGCGTGAAATCTTCATGGGTCCGCCTCCTATTCTGCCGGACGTGCGGCGGTGTCGCCGAGCACGGATGCTTCGATACTGACCGGGCGTGCCTTGGGTTTCTCGGTAAAGCCGAGAACCGGCAGGACCACCAGGAAGTAGGCGAAGTAATACGCCGTCAGGATTTGCGCGAGCGTCAGAACCGTAAAGCCCGTTGCGTGGCCTTCGCCGTCCGTACCCATTGCCAGGATGATGTCATCCGGATTTTTCGCACCGCACCAGCCCAGAAGCAGGCAGGCGACGACGAAGATCAGGAAGAACCAGCGGGCAATCGGACGGTACCGCATTGAGCGGATTGGTGACGTGTCCAGCCAGGGCAGGACAAACAGGATGCCGATCGAGCCGAACATCGCGATCACACCGCCCAGCTTGGCATCGATAGGGCCGATGTCGAAGGTGATGGCGCGCAGGATCGCGTAGAAGGGCAGGTAATACCATTCCGGGACGATATGCGACGGGGTGACGAGCGGATCGGCCGGGATGGAGTTGTCCGCGTGGCCGAGGACACCCGGTGCGAAGAAGACAAAGCCCAGGAAGATCGTCAGGAAGGCGATGATCGCGAAGCCATCCTTGACCGTGTAGTACGGGTGGAAGGGCAGCGTATCCTTTTTGGTCTTCACTTCGATGCCGGTCGGATTGCCATTGCCGGGCACGTGGAGCGCCCAGATATGCAGGCCAACAACGCCGGCAATCACGAAGGGCAGCAGATAGTGCAGCGAGAAGAAGCGGTTCAGCGTTGCGCCGCCGACGGAGAAGCCGCCCCACAGCCATTCGCGGAATGCCTCGCCGACCACCGGGATCGCACCAAACAGGTTGGTAATCACCGTCGCGCCCCAGAAACTCATCTGACCCCAGGGAAGCGTGTAACCGAGGAAGCCGGTCGCCATCATCAGCAGATAAATGACCACGCCGAGGATCCACAAAAGCTCGCGCGGAGCCTTGTACGAGCCGTAATAGAGGCCGCGGAACATGTGGATATAGACGGCGATGAAGAAGAAGGATGCGCCATTGGCGTGCAGGTATTGCAGCAGCCAGCCAAACGGTACGTCGCGGCGAATACGCTCGACGCTGTCAAAGGCATGGTCGACGTGCGGCACATAGTGCATGGCCAGCACGACACCGGTGATGATCTGCAGGACGAGGAAGATCGCCAGCACACCACCAAAGGTCCACCAATAGTTGAGATTGCGCGGGGTCGGGAAATCCACAAAGGAGTCCCAGCCCAGGCGCACGATAGGCAGCCGGCTATCCAGCCAGCGCGTAAAACCGGTTTTCGGTTCGTATGTCGACGGTCCGCTCATCCTGGTGTCCCCCTTAGCCGATCTGTACTTCGGTTTCGGTCGTCCAGTTCAGAGGCGGAACACCGAGATTTTCAGGTGCCGGTCCCCGACGGATGCGTCCGGCGGTGTCATAGTGCGAGCCGTGGCAAGGGCAGTACCAGCCATCGTAATCGCCTGCTTCACCCAAAGGCACACAACCGAGGTGGGTGCAGTTGCCCTTGACGATCAGCAGCGAGCCCTGGCCCGCGCTACGGTTTTCTTCTGTCGCTGGCGCGTCAGCAGCCAAATTGTCATTGCGCGCGACCGGATCGGGCAGCGCATTGATATCGACATTGTTGGCTTCCGCGATTTCGGTTTCAGTCCGCCGACGCAGGAAGACCGGACCGCCGCGCCACATCACTGTGATCTGCTGGCCGACTTCAATCGGCGCGGTTTCGACACGAATTGACGCGAGCGCCAACGTATCCGCAGCCGGATTCATCTGATCGATAAAGGGCCAAAGCGTCATCGCTCCGCCCAGCGCAACTGCACCGCCTGCTGCGATATAGATGAAATCGCGGCGGGTGGTTTCCTGCCCGTTCTGGTCCGTCACTGCCGACCTCATTCCTTGTTACAAGATACCGCCTGCGAACGCAGCCGATGATCCCCCGCTTGACGTCAAGCGCCCTACATGGACTTGCTTAAACGCCAACATAAACCCTGTCCTCAGTCCGGCACAGTGGCAGAGCGCCGCAGGCAACCGGACACAGACCCTAGCGCGGCTTAGAATGCGGCTCGTATTTTTTCAACCGGATATTCCGCAAAATCTTGGCGGCGCGATCCGCCTCGCGGCGTGTTTCGGCACCGATCTCGATGTCATCGAGCCCTGCGGCTTTCCCCTGACCGACCGTGCCCTGAAACGCGCATCGCTGGATTACACCCCGCTGACCCGCGTACACAGGCACGATTCATGGACCGCGTATCAGGCTGCAAATCCAGCGGGGCGACTTGTGCTTTTTACCACATCGGGTGCTGAAAACCTGTGGGATTTCCGCTTTCAGGCCGATGACCGACTCCTGTTTGGACGGGAGAGCGCCGGAGTCACGCCCGCGGTTTCAGGCGCGGCCGATGCCCGCGTGCGCATTCCGATTCGCGCCGAAGCACGGTCTTTGAATGTCACGGTCTCGGCAGGCATCGCCTTGGCCGAAGCCGTGCGCCAGACGCGCTAACTGTCAAAAACCAGGCCCGCCTTCTCCAGCGCTTCAGGCAAAGCGTCGATATGCGGCATGTAGCGTTTCCACGCGCCGATGGAGGCGGTGTTGATGGGCTGGCGCACCTGGGCAAGGCTGGCCGTGGCAATCGGCCGGTCGCTCTCATGGAAGTTCCGGGTGGCCGCGTCGTCCTTCAGCCCCACGAATTCGAGCAGGCGCGGAATTTCAACATCGGGCTGGCGCACCAGATCCTCATACCGCACTTCGAGTATCCGGTCGGGGAAGAGTGAGACCCAGTGTTCCATCAGCGCATCATAGTCGCTGAGGAAGGCGGCAATCCCGTCGGGCGAATAGCTCCACAGATTACCTTCGCCGAATCGGGTCCGATAGGCCGACCAGGCGACATCCATCGGGTCGCGGCGGCACCAGATGAATTTCGCGGCCGGCAGGGCGAGCGCAGCCGCACCGAGACGCTGATTGTTGTAGAGATTCTTGTCGGTCCAGCGCTTGGCATCGCCCAGGCGGGCCTGCACCTTGCCGACATAGCGTTCGCCCAGCGCGGCCCAGGGATCCGCAATTGCCGGATCGGCGAGATAGCGCTCCAGGTCGCCGCCAATTTGGGCACCGACCGGCAAAAGGCTCAACCACAGCAATTTATGCTCGCCGCCGGGTATGGCCTCCGGGTGGGCCCCGATGATCGCCTCCACCAGCGTCGTGCCAGAGCGCGGCGGCCCGAGCACGAAGATCGGCCGCGCATCGGCGAGGCCCTGATCGGTGTGCTGTTCGACGAATTGCGGCGTGTAGAGATCGATCAGGCCGTTCACGAGCTTGCGGTAGCCGCCGGCATCATAGGGGGCCTTTTCGCGCGCAATCTCGGCCGCCTCGGCGATGCGACGGGCGACCAGACCCGGCTCGCCGAGGTCATCATAGGCCTTGGCCAACGCAAAGGAGAGGTCGGCCTGCTGCACCTTGTCGCCGCCGCCTTCGATGTTTTCGACCCGGCGCGTCTCCAGCGCGATGAGGTCCTCATCACCCTTTTCGAAGCGATGTACGCTGGCCAGATGCTCCCAGCCGCGCCAGTGAGACTTGTCGAGGCTCACGACCTTGCGAAAGCGATCTTCGGCCGCCGCGAAGTCGCCCAGCAGTTTGAGCGTGTGACCCGCCTCGAAATTCAGCTCAACATCGTCCGGATTGTCCGCCAGAAGTTTTTTGTGGATCGCTGCAGCTTCCCTGGCTTTGCCGATCTGCTCCAGTGCGCTGGCGAGCAGCCGCCACTGGCGAATATCGCTTCCGTCTTCACTGCACAGGCGGCTGGCGGCGCGGGCGGCCATGTCGGCATCGCCGAGCTCATGCGCCATCATGGTCGGGATTGCCCAATCGGTGCCAAGCTTCACGTCGGATGCCAGAATTTGTTCGACCGCGTAAAGCCCGCCCATGCGATCGCCGCGCGCGCAAGCCCGTTCGGCCTCCTCCAGCCAGCTGCGTCCATCCATCGTCATGCCCTGCCCTGTCGCTCAGTCGCGTTACGGCGCGCAAACTATCGACGGCACGCGCACGAAGCCAGATGCCGATTCAGCCCGGCTGCGACGGCTTGCCCGCTTGCGGCATGGACCGCGACGGGCTTTATCGGGTCCCGAGACAACAGCAGGCCTTTCCATGACGACTTTGATTGAGACCCACAAAGCCACTGCGCGCGCCTGGTTTGAACGCCTGCGCGATTCGATCTGCGCCGAATTCGAGCGTCTGGAGGACGAGGCTCCGGCGGATCTCTATCCGGGCGAAGCCGGTCGATTCGTCCGCGACGCGTGGTCGCGCGGCGACGGGTCAGAGGATCTCGGCGGCGGTGTTGCCTCGATGATGCATGGCCGCCTGTTCGAAAAAGTCGGTGTGCATTGCTCGACGGTTCACGGCGAATTTTCGCCAGAATTTGCCAAGCAAATCCCCGGTGCCGACAGCGACCCGCGCTTCTGGGCGTCCGGCATTTCGCTGATTGCCCATATGCGAAACCCGCATATCCCGGCGGTGCACATGAATACGCGCTTCATCACCACGACGCAGTGGTGGTTCGGCGGCGGCATGGATCTCAACCCGACACAGGACTATCAGCGCGACGAAAGCTTTGAAGACGCCGCTGACTTCCACACTGTCTGCAAGGTCGCCTGCGACGCGCATGGCGCGGATTATCACAGCCGGTTCAAAAAGTGGGCGGACGAGTATTTCTGGCTGAAACATCGCGCCGAGCCGCGCGGTGTCGGCGGGATTTTCTATGACCGGCTCAATTCCGGCGACTGGGCCGCTGATTTCGCCTTCACGCAGGATGTCGGCAAGGCGTTTCTCGAGACATATCCGGCTCTCGTTCGTCGCCGCATGGCCACGTCCTGGACGCAGGACGACCGCGAGGAGCAACTGGTCCGGCGCGGGCGCTATGCCGAGTTCAATCTGCTCTATGATCGCGGCACGAAGTTCGGACTGGAGACGGGCGGAAACGTGAAATCCATCCTCTCGTCCATGCCCCCGGAAGCGAAATGGCCTTAGGCAGCCATAATCGCTATCTCGGCGGCCCCCAGCCAATCAGGCTCGGTCGGGCTTGCTACGGGCTGGCCGTCGCGAGCGTGGTGGCATTTGTTTTGAGCCTCGTGCTCTTTTTTGCCAAGATTTGGGTGCTCGCAAAGTTAGACGTCGGCACCGTCGGTGTCGGGGATGTGCCTTTCGCCGAGAATTTCTTCATCCAAAACCTCTTTTTTGTCATCCTCTTGGGACTCCCGCTTGCCTTTGTAACTGTGATTGGCTTGGGTTTGGTTGCATGGCAGAGCGTGACCCACGGAGAGTCCAACGGGCCGAAACATTTCGTGTAGGCCGGAGCCGTAATTGGACTCGTTATCGGTGGCGTCGACATTTTATTGCTTTTGCACGGAGACAACGCAGCCGAGACGACCCCAGAGGCCACAGCCATTTTGGTCGCGGTATCGTCCTGCATTGCTACAGGCATCATTGGCGCGATCACCGGACTCACAGCCTGGAGCGTTGCCCGCCCCGATCAGGACGTTTGAAATAGGCATTCCTCGCGTTTGAATTTCGACGTCGCAGAGCACATCTGGAGCCCTCCTTCGAGGCCCGCTCGTGCGGGCACCTCAGAATGAGGGGGGTGGATG
>TARA_R110002073_G_scaffold130491_4_pt1 | contig 13394 bp, 13 predicted proteins | sample TARA_R110002073 | Tara Oceans TARA_R110002073 (sample SAMEA4397174) | marine metagenome | biome: Polar Biome; feature: [DCM] deep chlorophyll maximum layer (ENVO:01000326); material: water (ENVO:00002006), including particulate matter (ENVO:01000060) such as... | depth 40 m
TGCTCCAGATTGCCGGAGAAAATCCACGCGATGGCCCCCAAGGCAAGGACCACGGCCGCGATATACGATGGTTTGATGGGCAGTTTCATGAAGCTATCCCTATTCCGCCGCGTCGGCCTTGCCGGACCCTGCGTTCAAAAGCAGGTCGCGGTTTTCCGTCATGTAGGTGACCACCGCCTGATAAAACGCCAGCCCCAGACCGCGCACGAACAACCGGCCTTCGGGGACGCCCTCGGGATCCAGGCCCTGCATGATCTCGACCCGCGCGCGATAGAAGGCGAGGTAATCGTCATAGACCGCGTTCAGATGATCGCGATCCAGGAATTCGGCAAAAAACATCAGGAACGCCGCGTCGGACCGGACCTTGTCCGGCATGGGTGCCCGCGCCAACGATTGCCGGAACACCTCGCGCCCGGCCGGCGTCACCGCATAGACCTTCTTGTCCGGATGGCCTTCGCCGGGGGTGTCGGTCACCGCGATCAGGCCTTCCTCGGACAATTTCGACAACGCCGGATAGATCGATCCGTAGCCGACGTCCTGAAAATGGGCGAACGGCCCCTCTTCGAACATCTTGCGGATTTCATAGCCCGAGGCATCGCCCATCACGAGCACGCCCAGACAAAGGGTTTTAGCGTCCATGGTTCCGAAATCGGGCCCGCTCAGCAGGCCCAGTCCTTTGCGGTGTGAAATCGGCGCGGAAACTATATGCAATCTTATACTATATCAAGCCGATATATTTCATTAGCCGTTATTTATTTGCACTCGATACCGATGGCGATGAGGCGGTGCGAACCGCCCCGCCACTATGACTTTTGTCATTATGACGTTCGTCTTGGTCAGATTGGGTTAGACCATCCTCATATCCCGCCAAAACCAGGCGTTTTTGGCTGGCACGGGCATTGCACTTGATACGGGAAATGATCAGGAGCCATCCCATGAACATGTCCGCTTCCGGCCTCAATCCCAAGTCAGATATACAAGTGGCGGAAGTCCGTACCTTCAGGTTGAAGAGCGGGCAACCCTTCGCGATCATCGGCCATAATCCGCAGGAACGCCTGATTACCGACTTCTGGTTCGGCAATTTCGAAACGGAGGAAAATTTCCGGCTTGTCGGCAGCCATGTCTGCGAGATGCTGAAAACCGGCGCCTACAGCTATTGGATGGCCGATATGCGCCATCTGACGCAGAGCTTCTATTGTTCCGAAGACTGGCTTGCCAACGATGTGTTTCCGCGCGCGGTTTCCGCCGGTCTTGAACGCAAGGCCGTGGTGCTGCCGCCGAACCGCAACCTTCCGGCAGGCTTTGACAGTTTTGGCTCCGCATCAAACGCCATCCGGAAAATCACCGACCACCGCGTGTCTGGTTTCCATGATCTCGACCGGGCCTATAATTGGCTGTTCGACGACAACCTGCAGGCGATGACCGGCTAGTTCCGGCCGCCCCCCATATCTTGCTGTTCCCAGGGCGGGTTCTTGACGAACCGTTCAACCAGCCAATCGATGAATGCCCGCACCTTGGGTGCCTGATGGCGGCCCGGGGGATAGACGGCGAACACGCTGCGCCCTTCCTCGGTCTCGTACTCCTGCAATACCGGCACCAGGCGACCATCGCGCAAGGCTTCCCAGGTCAGGAACTGGGCCGCGCGGATCAGGCCGACCCCGGCGATCGCCGCGTCGTACAGCAGTGAAGCATCATTCACCACCAGCGAGCCATTGACGTCCATAATGCGGGGGCCGTCCACACCTTTAAATTCCCAACGGTTGATCGTGGTCTCGAAGCTGACGCGCAGGCAGTTGTGATGGACCAGGTCGTCAGGCGTCTGTGGGATTCCGTGACGTTCGAAATAGGCGGGGGCCCCGGCAACGACCCGTTTAACCGCCGTCAGCCGCCGCGCGATCAGCGAGGAATCGGTCAGCGTGCCGATGCGCAGGCCGACGTCCACACCTTCCCCGACCAGATCGACCATGCTGTCCGAGGTGATGAATTGAACCTGCAATTCGGGATAGGCCTCGATGAATTCGTGCAGATGCGGGATCACCGCGTAGCGGCCAAAGGCCGTCGACGAATTGACCTTAAGAACCCCACGCGGCTCCGCATGCAGTTCGCGCACGGCGAGTTCGGCCGCATCGATTTCTTCCAGGATGGTTACCGCACGCTCAAAATAGGTGCGGCCTTCCTCGGTCAGGCTGATCGACCGCGTGGTGCGATTCAGAAGCCGCGCGCCCAGACGGTCTTCGAGCCGCCCGACCAGTTTGCTTACCGCCGACGGCGTGATCCCCAGATCCCGTGCCGCGGCGGAAAACCCGCCGCCGTTTACCGCACGGACAAACACCGCCATTTCGCTGTCTCGGTCCATATCGTCTCCCAAACCGACTATTTAGTGAATTAATTTCATAAATCATAATCCGTTTATCCTAATTATCAATAAAATCTGCAAAGGTTAGGCTTTCCCCAACAATCGGTGACGCGTTTCGCGTTGATCCGGATTTGAGGAGAACGACCATGCCCATGACACCGCTTGACCTCAGAAATGCCATTCCGCACGCGGATATCGAAGCCTACGTGCGCCGGGGCCGGCAACTTCGGGCCGAAGCCGTCCGCGACGTGATCGGCCGGATGTTCCGCCATTCGCCGATCGGCGACCGCCCGGCCCGCACCTCTCGGGCTGGTGTTCCCACACCCTGCTGACACGACCCATGTGCCGCTTGGTTGCCAGCGGCGCCCCAGGGACTTCGGTCCCCTGCCGGCGAGCCCCCTTGCCGGCGAAACGGGGCGGAACGGCGCCATCTCCCTACTATTGTAGTAGATAGGCAAACTGACGGGCGGCCCCTAAAAGGGCCGCCCTCTTTTTTTGTGCGCCACCCTATGAGCCGCACCGCCATTGCCCCCTTTCAATTTGGCTTTCGGAACCGCACACTCACGGGACGGCCCCTGCGTTGAAAGCCGAGTGAGTGCGCATGACCCTTGACCAGATGACCATTGTCGGACTGATCGCGGCGGCCCTGGCGTTGTTCGTCTGGGACCGCTGGCGCTACGACGTGGTTGCCTTCAGCGTGCTGCTGGCAGCGGTCGTCCTGGGATTGGTTCCCGCGCGCGAGGCCTTTTCCGGCTTCGGCCATCCGGCGACCATCACCGTGGCGGCGATCCTGGTGCTCAGCCATACCCTCGCGCGCACCGGGGCGTCGGAAATTCTGGCCCGCATCATCGAGCGTTCAGCCCGGGGCATGGCGCGGCATATCGCCGTGCTGGCCGGCCTGGGGGCGTTGATGTCGTCGGTCATGAACAATGTGGCGGCGCTGGGACTTCTCATGCCGGCGGCGATCCAGACGACGCTGAAGACCAAGTACCACGCGGGGGCGGTGCTCATGCCGCTGTCTTTCGCGACCATCCTGGGCGGGTTGATCACCCTTCTGGGCACGCCGCCCAACATCATCATCGCCGCCTTTCGCGCCAAGGTGACGGGCGAACCCTTCGGCATGTTCGACTTCACGCCTGTCGGTATCCTGGTTGCCGGCATCGGGGTCGCCTTTTTGGCGGTCTCTGCCCGGTTCCTGATCCCCACACGCCGCCTGCTGCAGGACGCCACCCGCGATCACATGGGCATCGACAAGTTCGTGACCGAGGCGACGGTGGTCAAGGGCACGGACGCCGTCGGCATGACGCGGGGCGAATTGCGCATGCTGGCGACCGATTGCGACGTGCTGATCGTCAACATCATCCGCCGCGGCCGGCGCATGGCCAAGCTGCCGCAGGGCGACGGGCTCAAGGTCGGTGACAAACTATTGCTGGAATCCTCGTCCGAGGGATTGGACCGGCTGACCACGGCCATGGACCTCAAGGTCGGCACCATGAAGGGCACCAAGTCGGAAAACATGATCGACGAGGACATGGACCTCGCCGAAGCCGTCGTGCGCCCCGGATCGCGCATGATCGGGCGCGAACTTATGTCGCTGCGCCTGCGGTCGCGCTATGACACGGACATTCTGGCCGTGTCGCGCCAGGGCCGGGCGTTTCGCGGGCGCATGGGCCAGTTCAAGTTCCGTCCCGGCGACCTGGTGCTGTTCTACGGACCGCGCGACCACATGCCCGACCTGATGGCCCGGATGGGCTGCCTGACGTTGCAGGAACGAATTCAGTTCGGTGAGGCCAGTCACCGCCACGCCCGCATGGCCATCGCCATCTTCGCCGCCGCCGTGGCGCTGGCGACCTTCAACGTCATGCCGATCACGATTGCTCTCGGCCTTGCCGCCGTGGCCATGGTGGTGCTCAACATCCTGCCCGTGCGGGAAATCTACGACGGCATCGATTGGCCCGTGGTCGTCTTGATCGGGGCCCTGATCCCCGTCGGCGACGCCTTCGATGCCACCGGCACCACGGGGCTGATCGCCCAGGGCATTTTGGACAGCCCCCTGCCGCTCAACCCGCTTGCCGTGCTGACCCTGTTGATGGCCGTGACCATGGCCCTTTCGGCGGTGCTCAACAACGCCGCCACGGCCGTGATCATGGGGCCGGTGGCGCTCACCCTGTCGCAACGCCTGGGCGTCGACCCCGACCCCATGCTGATGGGCGTCGCCGTCGCCGCCAGCTGCGCCTTCGTCACGCCCATCGGGCATCAGAACAACGCCCTGGTCATGGGTCCCGGCGGCTATGCCTTCGGCGATTACTGGCGCCTGGGCCTGCCGTTGCAGGTCGTGGTTTTGGTGGTCGCCGTGCCGGCGATCCTGATGTTCTGGCCGTTCTGACCCGGCCGGTCAGCCCCGGATGAACTCGATCCCGTCGAAGGTCTCCCGCCATGCGTGGACCTCCGCCGCCAGGGCGTCCGGATCATTAGCCGCAAGCGCCCGGGCAATCAGGCCGGCAAGCTTCGGCATGTCGTCCACGGTCATGCCCCGGCGCACCAGTTCCGGCGTGCCGATGCGAAGCCCGTTCAAATCCCCCGCAACCGGGTCCACCGGCAGGCCGATGCCGCAGGCGAGGAAGCCCGCCCGGCGCAGCTTCTTGGCCGCCGTCTGTCCGCCACCGTAAGGGGCCGCCAGGACCGCGAATTGATGCGAGGTGGTAAAGCCCCGATCCTTGGCGAACAAGGCCACGCCCTCGGCGTCGAGGGCCGAGGCCAATGCCTTGGAGGTGGCCACCATTTCATCGGCATAAGCCCGGCCAAATTCCCGCCAATCCAGCAAGGTGATGGCCAGCGCCGCGGATTTGGCCGCGTCGAAGTTGGCCGTCATTCCCGGGAACGCGATGGCGTCCAGCCGCTCGGCCAGGTCCGCGTCGTTGGTCACGATCAGCCCGCCTGCCGGTCCCCCTAAGCTTTTGTAGGTGCTCATGGTCATCAGATGGGCGCCCTCAGCCAGGGGATCGGGCCAGGTGCCGCCCGCGACCATGCCGCAGAGATGGGCCGCGTCGAACAATACCTTGGCCCCGACGTCGTCGGCGATGGCGCGGATATCCGCCACGGGATGGGAGAACAGATTCAGACTGCCGCCGATGGTGATCAGCTTGGGCCGCACGTCCCGGGCAAGTTTACGCAAGGCGTCGAGATCGACCGTGTAGCCCGAGGCATCGACCGGGGCCGGGTGCGTCGTCAATCCGAACAGCCCGGCGCAGCCCGCCCCGTGATGGGTGACGTGCCCGCCGATCTCGGACGACGGCGCGATGATGGCGTCGCCGGGACGGCAGGTCGCCATGAAGGCGTAGAGGTTGGCCAGGGCACCCGAGGCGACGCGGATTTCCGCGAAGCCGGCGCGGAATACCTCGGCCGCCAGTTCGGCGGCGATGACTTCGATCTCCTCGATCGCCTCCAACCCCATTTCGTATTTGGCGCCCGGGTAGCCCAGCGACGGGCGCGCCCCCAGGCCGGACGCCAGCGCCGCCTCCGCCCTGGGGTTCATGACATTGGTTGCCGGGTTCAGATTGAAGCACTCGCGGTCGTGGATATCGCGGTTCTTGGCGATCAGCGCATCGATGCGGGCGGCAACCGCGTCGGTCCCGTCCGTCGCCGTGGCGTCGGCGATCCGGCGAACCAGCGCTTCGCAGTCAGTCGGCACCCAGTCACGGGAGATCAGATTGGCCATGGCCATTCCTTATTGCTGTCGTGGGCCCTAGCCCGTCAGAACCTCGGGGTTGACCACGTTGATGGAGGCACCTTTGTCGAAGGCCACGATCTGGTCGAAGATGTCCGTGAAGTGAATTTCCCATTCGTCGACGGTGACGTAGCCGATATGCGGCGTGCAGATCACATTGGGCATGTCGACCAGGGGCTCAGAGCCCGTGGTTACCGGCTCGTGATCGAACACATCGACCGCCGCCATACCGGGGCGGCCACCCTTGAGCGCCGCCGCCAGCGCCCCCGGCTGGATCAGGCCCGCGCGCGACGTGTTGACCAGAAGCGCCGTGGGCTTCATCAGCTCCAGGTCCGCCTGACTGACGATGCCCTTGGTCGCGTCCTTGAGGCGCATGTGCAGGCTGAGGATGTCGCAGTCCCGGAAAAAATCTTCCTTGCTGGCAGCCACATCACAGCCCTCGGCGCGGGCGGCCTCGCGGGACGCTTCACGCGCCCACACCAAAATGCGCATGCCGAAGGCGCGGCCGACCTCGGCGACGGCGCGGGAAATACGGCCATAGCCGTAGAGACCCAGCGTCTTGCCGCGCAGGGAATGGCCCATACCCATCTGCCATGTGCCGGCCTGGAGCGAGGCCATCTGCTGCGGAATTTGGCGCATGGCGGCCAGGATCAGGGCCCAGGTCAGCTCCGACGTGGCATAGGACGGCGTGCCTTCATGCTGGGCGGAGCACACCACGACGCCCTGTGCCGTGCAGGTGTCGACATCGATATGCGGCCACACGCTGCGCTGACTGATCAGTTTCAGATTAGGAAGACGTTCCAAAAGCGGTGTGCGGATTTTGGTGCGCTCGCGGATCAGGACCAGGGCTTCCGTGTCCTTCAGGCGTTCGGCCAATGCGTCCGTATCCTGGACGTGGTCGTTCCAGATGGTGATGTCATGACCGGCGATCTTCTGAAAACAGGGCAGACCGCGGATGACGTCGAAATAGTCGTCGAGAATGGTGATTTTCATAACCCGCTAATTCCTCACTCGTGGCGCCCCCGCAACATTATGCCGTCATTCTCTATCGGACCGCCCATTTGGTTGTCCACGGAGAGTTAGTAAAGAGTCGCCCGGACAGTCTGATCGCGGGTCGCGTCCCGCTTATGGTACTCTCGGTCACCACTGAGATCGGCAAGCAAAGTTCCATTGCTGGCGAGCGCCGAGCGCGGCAGGAATTTTTCCGGATTCCAAAGATCAGCACGCACTGCGGCTCTCGGGCACTGAAAATAGACCCGATGAACATTGACGATGACGACGGAACGTGGCGGCTTACCGTTGATCTCGAACCGCGCCAACAATTCCGGTGCCACGGAGATCACAGCCTTGCCATTCACCCGAAGGGATTCATTGACCCCCGGGATCAGGAACAACAAAGCGATACGCGGATCAGCCACCAGATTATGTAAGGTATCGACGCGATTGTTGCCACGACGGTCTGGAATCAGAAGGGTCCGTTCATCCTCTACGACCACGAAACCGGCTGGGTCGCCACGGGGTGACGCATCCAATCGGCCTTCACTAGCGGATGCAATAATCACGAAGCTCGAAGCTTCGATCATATCGCGGTAATGGGGGTGGATATAGTCGACCTCTTTCTCGAGCGATGCTCGGCTTCCCGTTCCGTACAATGCCGTCAGGTCTTCATCGGTTCGGATGATGTGGGTTGAATCCAACGTTGCCTCCATAAATTGGGGTTTGTCATCTGGCGACAATGATATCTGTCATTTTCAATAAGAATAAAAATATATAATAATTATCATAGTTAGATGTTTTTGTTATATATATACCTATGGATATCCGCCAGATTCGTTACTTCGTCGCCATCGCAGATGCGGGCAGCTTTTCAGCAGCCGCAAGAAGTCTCAGGATCGCCCAGCCCGCATTGAGCCAACACGTCATGGCGCTGGAAAAAGAGTTCGGAACCCGGTTACTTGATCGCAGTCCACGCGGCGCCAGCCTGACCCCCGCGGGCGAGGTCTTTCGAGAACACGCTTTGGTCGTCCTACGCGATTTGGAATTGGCCCGTGACGCCGTCAGTTCAAGCGGTGGCGCCATCGTCGGACGGGTCGCAATTGGCCTGCCAACGACAGTAACGCCCGTTCTTGCAATGCCCCTGGTCGAAGAGGCTTTCTCCCTGCTACCGGGGGTGACGCTTCATCTTGTCGAAAGCCATACCGGGTTTCTACGTGAACTGATGGATAGCGGCCGCCTCGACCTTGCGTTGTTGTTCAACATCGATGCCGGCAATGGGCTGATCGTAGACCCACTGATCATCGAGGAGATGCACCTGATTAGCACCAGCACCAGCCAACCCGCATCTCCGGAAATCAATTTCGCCGATTTGTATGCTCTCGACATGCTGATGGCGAGCCAACCCCACAACCTTCGGCAACTTCTCGATTCATCGGGGAATCTGGTCATGGGTCGACCACCCGAGATCAAGGCCGAAATCGATTCATTACCAACCCTGAAGCGGATGGTTTGTGCAGGCCTGGGTCATACGATCCTGCCGCTTGCGACAGTGCATGAAGAACTGGAGTCAGGGGAATTGTCCGTTCGCAAGATCGTCAACCCAACGATCGAACGGCGCACAGGTATGGTGCGCCTCGCCCACCGCCCCCAAACGCGTGCCCAGCAGGCGATCGCCGACATGATCCGATCACTGGTGGCGCAACTTATCGAAGCACGGAAATGGGCCGGCCGCGCTCCGGATTAACCGACCGGACACAAAACAAGTTGAAGTCCCCTGATAGACGTGGAAATGGTCAGTTCATCGCCTTCTGCAGCTTGCGCGCCGCCGCCCATTCGGCCTGTTGCTTGGCTTCCAGCTCGGCGTGATGCTCGGCGTGTTCCCGGGCCTCGGCCATGATCCATTCGCGGAACGCCTTGACCTTGGGCTTGTCGGCGGTTTCCTCGGGCGAGATCAGCCAATAGGCATGGGCGACGGGAATGGTCTCGGCGAAGGGCCGCACCAGACGCCCGGTTTCCAGATCACGCTCGGCGACGGAGGCCTTGACCAGGGCCACGCCCTGCCCGTTGACGGCGGCCTCGACCAGCATCCAGTGGGGCGAGATATTGGGGCCGGGGATCGGCCCCTGGGTGCGCACGCCATGGCCGCGCAACCACATTTCCCAGGTCGGAAAACTGTCGTCGATATCCTGCTGCACGGGATGCAACAGCGTGTGGCTCAGTAAATCACGGGGTTCGCGGATCGGGTTTTCGCCGTTCATCAGCGCCGGCGCGCAGACGGCGTAGACTTCTTCCTCGAACATCTTGTCGACGCGGCAGCCCGCATAATTGCCGGGGCCGTAGCGCACGGCGACATCCGCCTCGCCCATTTCGAACCGCACCTTCAGCGAGGTCGCGACCAGCATGACCTGAATTTCCGGATGCAAATTGGTGAATTTTTCCAGCCGGTGAACCAACCACTTGGCGGCGAAGGTCGGCGTGACGGATACGGTGAGGGGCCCCGTGGATTCGGAATCGTACAAAGCCTGGGTCGCGGCCTGCAGCTTGGCGAACCCTTCGCGCAGGCCGGGCAGATAGGCAGCCCCAGTTTCGGTCAGGGCAAGCCCCCGCTGCTGGCGGTGGAACAACTGCACGCCGAGGTATTCCTCAAGCCCCTTGACCTGGTGGCTGATGGCCGCTGGCGTTACATGAAGTTCATCCGCGGCACGCGACATGGACAAGTGCCGGGCGGCGGATTCAAAGGCGCGGAGCGCGTTCAGGGGCGGCAGCGTTCTCATGCATCCAGGCTTACCTTATAGATTTTCTAAAATCAAGAGTGAGAAATGGTCGTTTGCGCCATGCCCCTGAAATCCGTAAGTTTTCCTCAACAGAACACGGGAACCCGCCGAACCACACGGGTTTGACCGGTCAAACAGATAAGTTCGAATAGGGAAAAACCTTCCAAGCCTACCGTTACCAATCCCGGAACCCCATTCGATGCTTAAGGAGAATTAACATGGCTTACAATCGCTACATCGGACATTCCGCGCCCTTGCCGAACGGCGCCCTGCCGACCCAGGAAGAAATGAGCGCCCTGCGCCATCAGGCCTGGAACCGCGATGTCCGCAATGTCCGCAACGTCATCGGCCGTCTGTTCAAGTAAGACCCGCTTCATCGCCAAGGATGGCGCCGACGCCTGACTGCCTGAGATACACGCTTACAACCTGTTACTTGCCCACGACTACCTGATTATCTCCCTACCCCCGGTTCTTACCGGGACTCGACTTCCCACCTTTGGGGTCTGCTTTTTGGATCGCTCCAGCCCCCCTTCGCGATCCCTAAGGCAGGCCCCTAATTTTTTGCGCGGTCGGCTCAAATACGCGCGCCGCCACTTCCCCTAAATCACATCAAATGCGATCGAATGGCGCGTGTCCTCACGCGTGAAGGGCCGCACGCCGTGCCATACGTAGGACGGGAACAGCACGAGTTTGCCCGGCTCAGGCCGCACCATGATGCGCGTGCGATTGCGGGCACTCACGTAGGCGTCCGGGGGCGCGCCGATCTGCAAGCACCCCTCGCCTGTCTGCCACACCTCATCCGGCAGGTCCGGAACCTTCACGTAATAGACGCCGGACAACCAGCCCTCGTTGTGGATGTGGCTGGCGTCGTAGCCGGCGCCGCGCAGGATCGTCGACCAGGCGCCGGTAAACCGGAAATCCGGATTGACGAACCGCAGGAAGGGATGATCGGCATCCGGCGTCAGCCCGGCGATATAGCGCCGGAGAGATTTCACGATCCCGGTCTTGACCAAAGCGACCGTGCCGGTCGGCCCATTGAACAGGTTGTCGGGAATTTGCGTACCACCGCGCATGGTCTGGTTGATCGGCGGCGGCAGGGCCTTGTGGCGGGCTTCCAGTTCGGCATGCAAGGCGGCATTGAAGGCCTGCAGATCGGCATAGCCGTCGGGCACGTCGATGAACATCTCGGTCACGGCGCTGTCGTAATCGACAATACGGGCAACATCCGGGTCTTCCGCCTCGGTCATGGCGATGGTCAGAAGGCCCAGGACACCCGAACGGCGGGGATTGCGGGCATGCGCCCCTTGCAGCGGCGCCACCGCCGCGTCGGGACGCCCGACGTGCAGCAGGACCTCGCCCTGAATTTCCAAAATCTCCGGATCCTCGGGGTCCAATTCAACGGCCCGCGCCAAGGCATCCAAGGCTTCGTCATGACGTCCCAGGGATGACAGGGCGGCCCCCAGCTGGCCATGGGCCTGGGCGCTGTCGGGCGCCAGGGCGATGGCCCGGCGTAACACCGGCTCCGCCTGCTTGAACCAATGATCCGTCACCAGGCATCGTCCGTATTGCAGATGCGCCATGGGATGGTCAGGCAGTTCGCGGCACACCCATCGATAGGTGTCGTGCATCTGATCCTGTTGGCCGCTTTCCCATTTGAGGGTCTTGAAACATTCATGCGCGCCCAGGTGGAAGGGGTCGAGGGCGACCGCCTTGCGGCAGGCTTCGAAGGCGTCCTCCCGGCGGCCGAGTTCGAAATAGATGGCACCCAGGCTGGCATGGGAATCAGGCCAGCCGCCGGATATCCGCAGCGCCTCCTCGAACGCGCGCATGGCGTCTTTGGGCCGCGCCGCCGCCTGCAAGGCGACGCCGTAGTTGTGAAACAATTCCGGGTCGCGGACCTGGCGTTCCAATGCCGCTTCAAAATCGCTGATCGCGGCGTCAAGCTGGTCCAGCTTCTGCAGGGCCAAACCCCGGTTGTTGAGAACATCCGGATTGCCGGGATCGAGCGCCAGGGCGCGGTCTCCGGCCGCCCGGGCGGCCGGGAAATCCCCGGCGTAATAGCGGGCGAGGGCAAGGTTGTTCCACCACGCCGCCTTGGTCGCGTCGATGGCGACGGCCTGTTCCAGCATCGACCGTGCCGCCGCCAGATCGCCGCCCTGCATCAGGGCAACGCCGAGCAGATGCGCGGCATCGCCGTGCCCAGGATTGGCGGCCAGGAACGCACGGTACATGTCCGCCGCGCCGGCGATGTCACCAGCCTGATGACGGGCAAAGGCCTGTTCAAGGGACACGGGGCCGATGGGCGCCATGGGGCAATTCCGATTCCTGAGGCAAGGGCGGCGGCAAAACACCGCCGCAGATCACACAGAACCTGAACGACGGCGGCCGGGCAAGTCAACGGGGCATGGCGGCCTTCTCGATGGCGGCGATCTCAGCGGGCGTCAGAGTGAAATCGAAAACGTCCAAATCCTGCGCCATATGGGCCGCGTCCTTGGTCCCGGTCAGGGCGATCATGCCGACGTCGAGGGCGAAGCGGAACACCGTCTGCGCCGGGGTCTTGCCGTGGCCGGCCGCGATCTTCTTGACCATCGCATGATCGACCAGCGCCCTATTGGCCGTAAGCAGGGAAAACCCCTGATAGCGGATGCCTTCCTGGGCGCAGACGTTCCGGATGTCCCGGTCCCAGGCACGCGCGGCATAGCAGCGGTTCTGCACGAAACGGGGTTTTACCTCGGCCCGGGCGCACAGCAGGCGGACCTGCTCCAACTTGAAATTGCTGACCCCCAACAGGCGCACCCGGCCCTGCTTGTGGATCGCCTCCATGGCCCGCCATACCTGCCAGTCAGTGGGATGCAGGCGTTCGCCGGTCCAGGGACCGTGCAGTACCAGGCTATCGATGTAATCGGTTTGCAGATGTTCCAGGGATTTCTCGAAGGACTGGGCGACCTGGGTGGCAGCGGGCGCGTCCGCGTCATAAGGCAGGCGGTGGTCTTGACCGCGGCGAAAGGTGAACTTGGTCTGGATGAACAGGTCTTCGCGCCGCACCCGGCCCGCCTTGATCGCCTTGGCCAGGGCCGTACCGGTCCCGGCCTCGTAATAATGCTTGCGCTGATTGGCTGTATCGAAGCCCCGGAACCCCTGCTCCAAGGCCAGGGTCACCAGACGCTCCGTCGCCTCTTCCTTCCAGGCCGTACCGTACAGCAGGCGCGGCACGGTGACCCCGTCGATGTCGATGGTTCGCGCGTCGCCCATGATGATTGCCCCAGGTTAGAGTTTGACCGTCATCCCGTCGGCCAGCGACTGCCGGTAGGCGCCGAGCGCCGGCACCGCCCCCGCCAGCACCCCGGCCAGAACGACGGCCCCCAGGATCGCCAGATCGTGGGCCGTCGGCGCGGAAATTTCCAGGAACAATCCGAAGCGGCTGTCGAGCACGGGGCGGAACGCGGCCAGCGCGGCATAGAACAGGCCGAGACCGGCCGCCGCCCCGGCCGCGGTCAATACCGCCGCCTCGGACACCAGCAGGGCGAACAGGTGCAGCGGG
>TARA_R110002073_G_scaffold69317_2_pt1 | contig 13392 bp, 14 predicted proteins | sample TARA_R110002073 | Tara Oceans TARA_R110002073 (sample SAMEA4397174) | marine metagenome | biome: Polar Biome; feature: [DCM] deep chlorophyll maximum layer (ENVO:01000326); material: water (ENVO:00002006), including particulate matter (ENVO:01000060) such as... | depth 40 m
AGTTCAACTTAAAGAAGTTTATGCTAACGGATTCGAGTCTGAGGTCGAACAAAGGATCGCTGATATTTCATCTTTTCTAAAGAAAGAATATAAGAAAATCACCGGTAATTCAGTGACTCTTACGAAGGAAGGAGAAGTCGATGTCCGCGTCGAAAATTCTTCTCGCGTCCGGTCCTGGGTAACTGCTAAAATGCATTATAAGGTTGCTGGTTTGGAAGAGGCAATGCGCATCGATGCACCGTCCGCCGATGGCCTTGATGCCAACTGGCGTAACTTTCTTGACCAAGGCGGTTTAGGCACACGCCCAGAAAACGATACTAGGAAAAAGCAATAATGAAGATCAGTGCCAACAGGTTAAAAGAAATTATTAAAGAAGAGATAAACACCACCTTTGAGGGTGATTATCACGACATGGGCGGCGAAGACGAAATGTATGATGCCATTGATGCCGGAATCGAACAACGCTCACCGGTACAAAAAATAGAAGCAGCTTATCATGAATTAGAAGATGTGTTTCAGACACTAGACGACGAACAATATCGCGATCTTGCAGCCCAAATAATTTCTCGACTTCAAACTCTCATGGACACCATGGAGCATCCAGAGGATTACCGAGAATAGATGTTACATGAGTTTTCAATTAGATAAGAAACAGCAAGTTAAGGAAATAGTCAAATGTGGAAGAGATCCCGCATACTTTCTTAAGAATTATGCGCGCATTTCCCATCCGATGCACGGTTTAATACCTTTTGACACTTATGATTTTCAAGATGACCTACTGGTTGATTTCAATGATTACCGTTTTAACGTTATCCTCAAAGCGAGACAGCTAGGGATATCAACCATCACGGCGGGCTACGTTGTGTGGATGATGCTTTTCCATCGCGATAAAGCCATCTTGGTAATGGCAACAAAGTTTGCAACAGCGGGAAACTTAGTTAAAAAAGTTAAAAGCATTATGCGCAATCTTCCTGATTGGATTAAAATATCTGAGATATCCGTTGATAATCGTACCTCTTTCGAGCTTTCCAATGGCTCCTCGATCAAGGCTGCATCCACCTCTGGGGATGCCGGCCGCTCTGAAGCTCTATCCCTTCTGGTTCTTGACGAGGCCGCCCACATTGAGGGTCTCGAAGAATTATGGACTGGCCTCTACCCCACGTTGTCCACCGGCGGCCGTTGTATCGCCCTTTCCACACCGAATGGAGTTGGTAATTGGTTTCACAAAACCTGTTCTGATGCAGACTCCGGAGCAAATAATTTTAATCTTACAACTCTTAAGTGGTCAGTCCACCCGGAAAGGGATGAAGAGTGGTACAAGAAAGAAACTAAAAATATGTCTAAGAGACAGATTGCTCAAGAACTGGGATGTAACTTTAATACTTCTGGCGAGACTGTCATCGATCCCGAGGATGTAGATTGGATACTAACAAAAGTCACTGAGCCGAAATACAGAACCGGCTTCGATAGAAATTTTTGGATCTGGGAAGAGTTTGATCCAACGTGCAATTATTTAATGGTTGCTGACGTTGCCCGCGGAGACGGAGCAGACAACTCTGCCTTTCACGTTATTAAGCTGGAAACACTAGAAATTATAGGGGAATACCAGGGTAAGCCAACTTTGGATATGTATGCAAACATGCTAAATCAAGTTGGTCGAGAATTTGGTAATGCGATGTTAGTGGTAGAGAATAACAATATAGGATATTCGGTGTTAGATAAATTAAACGATTATGCATATCCTAATATCTATTACTCAATAAAATCTACACACGAGTATATCGAGCAACATCAAGCAGAGATACGACCTTCTGCAGTACCCGGATTTACTACCACAATGAAAACGAGACCACTCATTGTCGCGAAATTGGAAGAGTTTATAAGAAATAAACTAATTACTATATATTCATCCCGAACAGCTAGTGAGATGAAAACTTTTATTTGGAGAAACGGTAAGCCCCAAGCCATGAAAGGTTATAACGACGACCTTATAATGGCGTTGGCGATAGCTTGTTGGGTGAGGGACACAGCAATTCAGGCAAATTCAAGAGATTTAAACTATCAAAAAGCCTTTGTTGACGCGATTTACACTACAAGAACAACAATGAATACACAAATTAAAGGACAAATTGGTTACAAAAAGGATGAAATCTTTGATAAAATGAGTGAAGCAAAAGCAACATATGAAGAATTCATGTGGATTATAAAGTGAGAAATTAAATGGCCCAAAGAAACCCAAAGCAAGGTAAAAATCCAGCGAATAGACAGTCAGAGTTATTTAAATCTCTGACGAGATTGTTTTCTGGTCCGATTATTAATTATAGGTCGCAATCTGGTCGGAAGATCCGGCGGCAACATTTAGACAAATTTTCGTCAAGATTCCGTAATCCAGCTGGCCAGCAGTTTAAAAAGCAAAGCTACAACCCTTTAGATAATATAGCTTCAAATGCGATCGCTAACCAACGCCGCTCTGAGAGGTATATAGATTTCGATCAAATGGAGTACATGCCCGAGATAGCTTCTTCTTTAGATATTTATGCCGACGAGATGACCACTTTTTCTGAACTGCGTCCGATGCTTAATATTAAATGCCCGAATGAAGAAATCAAAGCTATGCTACAAATCCTTTATACAAATGTTTTGAATGTAGAATTTAATTTGTTTGGGTGGTGCCGAACACTATGCAAATATGGTGACTTTGTATTATACCTTGACATAGACGATAACCACGGTGTTCAATCGTCTATCGCGTTACCACTACAAGAGGTTGAAAGGCTGGAGGGTTTGGATTCAACGAACCCAAATTACATTCAATATCAATGGAATTCCGCTGGAATGACATTCGAGAACTGGCAGATCGCACACTTTAGAGTTCTTGGTAATGACAAATATTCTCCATACGGAACATCAGTATTAGAAGCTTCTCGCCGAATATGGCGCCAGCTTACTCTTATGGAAGATGCCATGATGGCGTATCGCGTCGTCCGCTCATCAGAACGCCGCGTATTTAAAATTGACGTCGGAGCCATCCCTCCTCAAGATGTGGAACAATATATGCAAAAGGTTGTAACCCAGCTTAAGAGGCACACAATAACCGATCCCGATACAGGCCGAATGGATCTGCGCTATAACCCAATGTCCATTGAAGAAGACTATTTCCTTCCCGTGCGCGCAGGATCTCAAACTGATATTGTGAGCCTCGCCGGCGCGCAAAACATTACGGCGATCGACGACATTAAATACCTTCGCGACAAGTTGTTCTCTGCACTAAAGGTGCCCCAATCATATCTTACAATGGGCGAAGGCGCCACCGAGGACAAAACCACTCTTGCGCAAAAGGATATCCGGTTTGCCCGCACAATCCAAAGATTACAGAGAACAGTTATTCACGAGCTTGAGAAAATTGGAATCATTCATCTTTATACTCTTGGCTTCCGCGGAGATGATCTTATTGGATTTAAGTTGTCTCTGAACAATCCATCAAAGATCGCGGAAATGCAAGAGATTGAACACTGGAAAACGAAATTTGATATCGCAGCAGCTGCAACAGAAGGCTTTTTCTCTCGGAGATGGGTCGCCGATAATATTTTTGGCATGTCTCACGAAGAATTTCTCCGTTGCCAGAGAGAAATGTTTTATGATCGCAAGCAAGATGCCTCTCTTCAACAGGTGGCTGAACAAGCCGCGGCCGGCGAAACTGGTGGCTTAGGTGGGGACCTGGGGGGAGATCTAGGCGGAGACCTAGGCGCCGACTTAGGAGGAGAGGGGGACTTAGAGGCGGACTTGCTTGGGGGTGAAGAAGCTCCGGGCTCCGAGGCTGCCCCAGAAGACGAAAGCGCATTGTTAGCAGCCCCTCCAGGCTCTAGATTCTCTGCTCGCGTGACTCCTGGCGCCAAGGGAAAAGTATATAACCCAAAAAGAGTTGATCGTCGAGATGCTGGTGCCCGCCGGAGATCGAATGCTTCCCAATACAATTCAGAGAAGTCGAAAAACACGTTAAGAACGACCTTTCCTGGCTATGCTGACGGGCTTAAAAGCTTAGGTAAAGGATTTGTTCCCACAGCAGAAAGTATTTATCCGAAAGAAGAACCTATTTACTCTTTGAGTGAACAGCAAGAAGAGAATAATTTAATTTTGGTTAATGAATCTCTGAGGACCCTTGCTGAGCAATTAGAAGGCAAGGACGGTAATCTAATAATGGAGAACAACGATGAAAATTAAGCATAACAAGAAACGAAACACTGCATTTGTTTATGAGGCGTTAATAAAAGAAGCTACCGACGCTATTATAAAAAACGATATAGATAAAAAAGATAAGATTGTCAAGATCATTAAGGATTATTTTGGGCCATTCTCAGAACTCAAGAGAGATCTAGACTGCTATCGTTCATTATATGAGACACGATCGGTCAACAAAGAAACTAGTGAGAAATTATTAAAAGAAGTCAGGATCTCAAAAAGAATGATTGAGCCCGACAGCCTGTTCCAACAACAGACGAACTTGATTAATGACATTAATAAAAACTTAACTCCAGATATTTTCAACAATTTTGTTCCAAATTATAAAACGTTAGCAACTATATTCCAAATGTTCGGAGCACCATCTCCCAAACAACAAGTAATGTTAGAAACACAGATAATTGATTATATGATGACTGAGCAGGAAAGCGCCCAAGAAATGCTTCCGATCGATAATCTCGTATATAAATCATTTGTTAGAAAATTTAATGAAAAATATGGTGATGATTTACTGAACGAGCAAAAAGAACTCTTAATGCATTATATTACATCTTTCGTCGATAATTCGATTGAATTAAAAATGTTTTTAAATGAAGAGATTGGGCGACTTAAGCAGAAGCTTGAGGATGCCAAGGGTACTGAAGAAATCAAAACTGACAAAATGATGATAGAGAAGACCGACAATGTCATTGTTAAATTAAATAATTATTCCAAAGAGGTCATAAGCGAAAAATTGTTGTTGACCATCTTGCAAACTCAAAAATTAGTAAAGGAAATATATTCTGATGTCAGTACTGATTAGATTACTTCCCAGTAACGAGCCAATTAAAATTAAAGTCGGCGCCGCCGCCACCAAACCCATTCCAACAATACGCCTTGAATTAAAAATCAGAAAAAGTTTAAGCGGAGATTTGATGATCTTTGATCATGCGGATATTGACATAGTCCTATCCTCTAAGAGTAATAAGGTCACAGCATTTCCAAAAGAAACTATGACTGATTTAGTCTATGGTGCACAAAATAGGTTGTTTTCGTATCTTCGCAAAAAAGGTATCATTGTAGCAGAGTCTATCCAAGCCGCCTCTTTTTATGGGGCAGTTGAGGGTCAAATTGAAAATTCCTATAGCGATAAAATTAATTCAACTAAGCTGACATTGATAAATATATCTAAGTTTATTGATGAGGAACGTCCTTATTTCGAGCACCTTGAGGCTCACGTAGCAGGCGCCGAGGATGAGTTGTTAGAACCCGAGAAAGCAGACTCAACTGAGCTTGGGGAAGTACCCGAGAAAGTCAAGCAGGGTTCAATCAGACCCGGGTATTTAAGATCTTCAGACTCGTTCTCTTACTTGTATACTGTATGAGGTTTTTATTATGAAGAAAAAAATGGAACAGATAATGGAAAACTGGGATAGCTATCTGTCAGAGGTAGCTATTGAAAAAAAGCAAGCTCCCATGACTTGGGCTCAATTGGGTGCTGTGGTTCAAGCCGCCTCGCTTAAAGCTCAAGGCAAATTAACCAAAGAGCGCGAAGCAAAACTTATGCAGGTGCTGAGTGGCGTAAGCCAAGATCTCGTGGCGTCACTTATAGCGGACCTTGTTCCCATGGGTAACACTCTGAGAACCGCCGGAACCGCCATCGTAGGTATCTTCAAGACATATGCTCAACAGCCAGATAAGGTAACTGTCGACAACCCTGTGTTGGCAGCATTTAATTTAAGCGATGGTTTCCAGGAACTAATTGATGATCGACTCGAAGACGCTTTTATAGAAGAAAAGATGCCAGAAGTAGAACAGATGGCGACCCAAGCCCCCGATACACCTATTCCAAATATGGACGAGGTAATTAAACAATGGCTGGCTAAAAGAAAAATAGGCAATACGACGGGTAACACTGTTGACAACCTTGAGATGGGAGCCCAGTGAGTTTACTAATATTTGTATTATGTGCTTATGGATTAACTCAGATCTTAGTGTATGGAGACGTTCCTTTGCTTCGGAAACTCCGACCTTCCAAGCAATTTTTAGGGGGATATGGCAAAGTATTTCACTGCCCAATGTGCATGGGTTTTCATGTAGGCTGGTTTTTAATGCTACTTTCTCCGTTCACGGAACTATTTAGCTTTGACGTAACTGTTGCAAACTTCTTTCTTTTAGGGTGGCTGTCCTCGGGCACGTCATATATATTAAACATGATTTTTGGAGACGAAGGAATAAAACATGAACACAAACATTTGGATACAAAAGTGGATGCTTCAGCCAGTTCGACATTGCTGTAAAGGATCTTAGCTATGGGAAAAATACTTTTAAGAGAATACTATGAGCTTTGCGAAGGCGGAGTATGCCAGGACTTACTTACAGAAGCTGAAAAAAGATTTGTTTCTGAAGGCGGCATGATCTTGTCAGGAATTATGCAGAAAGCCGATACACAAAACGGAAACGGAAGAGTGTACCCGTCAAGAGTCTTGATGAGAGAAGTAGAAAACTATAAGAAATTAGTGAAAGAAAGAAGAGCCCTGGGAGAATTAGACCACCCAGATGATTCGGTTATAAATTTAAAGAACGCTTCCCACATGGTTACTGATATCTGGGCAGAAGGTAAAGATGTTAAAGGCAAGGTTCAGGTATTGAATACTCCCTCTGGTAATATCCTGAGATCCTTAGTAGAATCCGGAGTCAAGTTGGGCATCTCTTCCCGCGGAATGGGATCCGTTAGCGAGAATAGCGGACAGACAATGGTGGAAGATGACTTTCAATTAATCTGTTTTGACTTTGTGTCGGAGCCGTCGACTCCCGGCGCCTTCATGGTAAAAGAGGCAAAACATTTGAGCGCCCCAAACATATTTACGAAAGCGGATAAAATCAACCGTCTTCTAAGCGAGGTTTTAGATGAAAAAGAGTGAACTAAGAAGCTTACTTAAGCCCCTTATAAAAGAATGTATAAACGAAGTCCTACTAGAAGATGGTATCTTGTCTAAGGTGGTTTCAGAAGTTATTGTGGGGATGTCACCTCAGCCCCTTACAGAAAGTATTCAGCCAACTGCAGCTCCGGTCTCACTGCCGAAGCAAAATAAAGTGTTAGCTGAACAAAAAAGAAAGTTAATGTCGGCGTTAAACCAAGATGCTTATAACGGGGTTAATTTATTTGAAGATACGGAGCCGCTCTCAGTATATGAGTCTAGAGCCCCCACTTCAAACGGTCCAGATTTAGGTGACTCACGCGATGCAGGAATTGATATTAGTTCGCTTGTTGGTGGTGCGTCTAAGCTCTGGAAAGCGATGAAATAAGGAACAACAATGGCAGTAAAAAAAGGTAATAACGTGTCGGTCACTGCACAAGAATGCCGCGGCAATCACGAAAGAATGATTAGAAAATTTATTAAAAAATGTAAAAAAGAAAGAATTGTAGAGGAATGTAGAGAGAAAAGCCGCTACAAAAAACCTTCGGTTGCAAAAAAGGAAAAGCATATTCGCGCAATGCGAGAAAGAGCCCGCAGAGAATTAAAAATAAAGAGGGCGCAAGAAAAGCGCCAAAGAAAAAAATAAAGACTATTTATAATGAATATATTAGAATTCGGAGATTTTACAAATGGCTAATTATAATCCTTCTTGGAAAACAGAAGTCGGCATTAACAACGTAGCTTCCTATCAAGTTAGTGGGCGCCCCTGGGCAACCGGCAGTGTTGAGGCAGACACCGCAATGGAAGTTAGTTTTCCATATGTGACAAGATGGTTCCAGGTTATTAACAAAGCGGGCTCACCACTCAAGGTGGCGTTTTCGCACGAAGGATTAGACGTGGGCGGCTCAGGCAGCGAAGCGTTTAATTTTACAGTTGATGCTAGCGGCTCGAACGGATATGGCAAATCAGAACGCTTTGAGATGAAGGTCTCTAGCCTCTGGTGCATTAGATCTGGTGCCACTCATGGCCGCAACCCATTTGATGTAGTAGCTGGACTAACAACCATTGAGGCGCGTAGAACAGAGTCGAACTTTACCGGTTCATACAAAGGGGTTTAATAACTCATGGGTTCTGGATGGGCATACGTAGACTGTACTGATACCGGCGGCCAAGCAGCCGGCCCGACTGGATCGCTACAGTTCCTAACTGGTGCTAATGCCACCAGCGGATCTGCGAAGCTGATATTCTATACGGCATCATCGTCACCATGGAACGCAGATACACTCGTCTTGACTGGTACGCTTGTTGTTGACGGGAATATCAGTGCTAGCAGCTATACGATCAAGAACGTCCAAGAGATCGATGGAACCGGCTCGACTTTCTTTGGTGATACTACCGACGATCAGCACCACCGTACAGGGAGCCTTAAGATGTGGCGCGGCAACAGCACGTACGGCACGCAGCCATATTTCTGGGCGACCTCCGACATAAATTCTAAAGGCCCGGGCGTAACAACCATAAGCGCTTCAGTTCGCATACACTATTCCGCGTCCGTTCTTACCGCCTTCACTTTGAATGGAAACGAACACCTCGTTGGAATCCGGGCACCCGGGAATGTCACAATAACAATCCCGGCTGCTAGCACTTGGACTAACGCCAAATGGCTTGGTACTCAACTGATTTTCAAAGATGAAGTCCAATACCGGACTGGCTCAATAACAATACAAGCCTCCGGCGGCTCTAAGATCGACGGCGAAAGCACTTATGCATTATCCGGAACAATGCCGGCCATCAATATGTATACGAACGGCGCCAATTGGTTTGTCTATTAATATTTGTGTCTTCTAATTAAGCATAGGAGATAATGTTGAATGGCCCACAACAAACTAACCGGAACAGTAATTGCGCCGAGATACTTCGGCCCGGGTATATCAGAGGGAGTAAACATTCTCTCTGGAAACTTAAGCACGTCCGACGCAGCAGAGGTTATAAATGTTCCCCGTGTTTCCAACGCAACAGATAATTCTATCATAACAAATGTTGGCGGAGACGCAAACAACTTAACCTGTGAATCAAATTTAAAGTTTGATGCGTCAAACGCCACTTTAAATATTACAGGCCATCTCACAGCCAGCGTAGGCTTGTCTGCCTCTTACTTTTACGGAGATGGCAGTAGATTAACAGGAATATCCGCCGGCGGCGGAGGATCTGGCGGTGGTATATTTACAGAACTATCTGTCAACACAGCAGCCACCACAAGCAGTATTCAGGTCGGCGCTGCAGCCGCTCCGTCACACACCTTGTCGGTCGCCGGCGCATCTTTTTTAAGTGGGGCTGTGATTCACAAGCGTCACGCAACGACTGCAAATTATATAATCACCATATCAGATTATTATATCGGAACAGATACCTCGTCTAACCCCATTCTGTTGAATCTGCCGACGGCATCTGCAGCCGCGGAAGGTCAAGCTTTCATTATCAAAGACGAGGGCGGAAATGCCACCAACAACAATATTACCATATCAGCCAGTGGAAATTCAGATTTTATTGATGGTCAAAAATTTATTGTTTTAGAGTCACCACATGCATCGGTGCAGCTTTATTGTGACGGCGCCACCAAATACTACATTTGCTAATTGTGTACAGCGATTCAACCTACTATTTATAGATGATTTGCGGCATTGCCGTAGATCTTATTGGGTTGGTGTGTTCCGATCCGATAACCATTATTAAAACTATTATATGGAGGGTTTTCAAATATGGCTTACAAATTTCAATTAGATGACGCAATTATGAGCGGATCATTAGTTCAAGAGGGCGCTGCAGAAGTCGTCGGTAATCTTACCACACAAGGTATAATTTCTGGCTCTGGCACAGCTACACTCTTTGGCCTCAATGTTGGTCAAGGCGTTTTCAGCGTCAGCAACGAAGGTGCCGCTGTCGCTGCTAGTCTGAACAACAGCAGTGGCGGAATCACTAACGCTGGCGCTATTGCTGGCGCAACAAGTGTCGACGGTTCTGGTGACCTTACAATGGGCACGATCACTATGTCTGGCTTCACGGTCGACGCCGACGGTGACACCGTTGGTAAGACACTTTCGGCTTCTGCCGGAGTTAGTGCTGGCGCTGCTTCGACATTCTTCGGAGGTTGCGACTTACAAGTTGGTGGTCTTAGCAATACTGGTCCAATTGCCGGCGCAACAAGCGTCGATGGTTCTGGCGACCTTACAATGGGTACAATCACAATGACTGGATTCTCAGTTGATGCTGACGGCGACACCGTTGGTAAGACACTTTCGGCTTCTGCTGGAGTTAGCGCCGGCGCGGCTTCGACATTCTTCGGAGGTTGCGACTTACAAGTTGGTGGTCTTAGCAATACTGGTCCAATTGCCGGCGCAACCACTATTACCTCGACTGGTATTTTCTCCAGTTCTGCAACCCCAACGCTTGTTGGTCTCAACGTCGGCCAAGGTGCTTTCAGCGTTGCTGCGACAGGTGTGACGGTTACAAACGCACTAACTGCAACTAGTGCCAAGATCTCTGACTTGACGAATAACCGTCTTGTCCTCGCCGGCGCCGCCGGCGAACTCGAAGACAACGCTAAGTTGACCTTCGATGGTGCTGATCTTACTTTGGGTGCCTCAACTCGCCTTATTGCGGTTGAAGCAGAAGTCAGTGGTGATTTGACACTTTCTGGTACTTCTGATCACGCTGTTGCTGTTGCTGCTGATAGTGTTTACTTTTTAGACGCTACAAGCGGAAAAGTTCGTAGAGATACTTTCGTTGACCTTGTTAGTGCAATAGCTGGTGGCGGTCTGACTGCTACTGCTGGTGTCCTTTCTACTCAAGCTGGCGCTGTCAGTGGAGGTATGGACGGTGGAACTGCAACAGAGGGGTATAACTACTTCACTGGTACAGTTAATGCTGCTATCAAGCTTCCGGCTTCCCCAAGCAATGGTGACGTTGTCACTATTAAAGCTGGCAATACCACTGCTGGTCAAAACATTACTATCAACTGTCAAGGTTCGCACTTAATCGACCAAGATGCTACTAACATTCATCTTGAATCGCCCTATGCTGCTATTACACTCGTGTATATGAGAGCTAACGACTGGAGACTTGTATAATCAAGAACAACCAATTTATTGGTTTCTCTTTACTGGGTGCCCCTCTTTGGGGGGGCATCCTTTTTTTTGTTACTACTTATTAACGGATAGATGATCTAATTATAGAAGGGATACAATTTAATATGGCTTATAATGTCTTGAAAGGTCTTATTGAGGGCTCCGTTGATCAACACGCTGATCAACAGATAGAGGGAATAAAAGTATTTAAAAGCACTATAAGCGCCAGTGTTTTTTATGACACTGACGCAGAAAGCCCATGTGCCACAATGAAAGATGTGGGAATCACAAAAGTGGTAGGCGGCAGAAAAAACGCGATCCTAAGTTATAATGGAGACTCAACAGCAACTGCACACCACAATTTGGTATATGATGGTGAGACATTGGATGTCAGAAATTTAGCTGCCGGCACCCTCACCGGCTGCGCATCTGGGGTCTGGGATATTCCTGCGGATAAATTTACCGAAGACATTGCGGCTAATTTTATTAAGCATGGCCGCGGCCTAAAAAATGTTGAGGGGATCTTACAAGTAGACCCTGGAGATGGAATAAAAATAGAAGACGGGAACGTCGACATTAATTTAAATTTAAGAAGCGGCCTTTCAATTAGGTCAAATCAGCTTTATGTAGATCCCTCAAAGGCTCAAAACATAACTCAAGGCGGCCAAAACCTGAGCGATCAAGATTTGCTTTTAGTAGCAGACGTCTCAAGAGGCTCCCTTCAGAATACAACTTTAAATAATTTATATAAAAACTACATCGATGTTAAAATTCCTAAAGCCGCCGGCTCAAGAAACCAAATTCAAATAAAAAGTGACAGCGGATTTTCTGCATCACCAAACTTAACATTCGACGGCGCCAAAAACAAATTAAATATCGACGGCATTGTTGTGGCGGACAGAATAACGTCAGAAGGCGCCTTAAGGTGTGAGGGCGCCGTATATAAAGGTATAGTGAGGGTATCCGAGGAGTCATATACGATTACCGAAACCGACTACACTATAATTTGTGATACAGTTGAGAACAAAATAACTGTTAATCTACCGCCAGCATGTAACAGCAAAGGAAGGGTGCTTATAATCAAAAAAGCAAACACAAACAAATATAAGATTAATTCTCATCCAATTGAGGTTGTAGCCAAAGAGTCGACAATCGATATAAAAGATACAATGATAATTAAAATGAATTATGCATCCAGAGTATTACAATCCGATGGCGAAAATTGGTGGTCTATTGGTATATCAGGAACTTAATAACATGCAAGCAACTATTTATGACGGAGGGGCAAAATAAATGGCCTATAACAAATCGAAGGGTAAGCAGAAACATGGTGATGTAATCTATGACAAGGATACAGACACACAGATAGATTTCGAACCAAACGAAATCAGATTTAGAACAGGTGGAACCATCAGAGGATCTTTCACCAATGGTGGCCTATCAGTCACTGGCTCCTATATTACTGCCGGAGCGATTTCTGCATCTCTTGGGGTCACCGGATCAAGTCTTACCTGCGATGGTGATATAATTGGTGGCGTTGATCTTACTGTGGGTGACGAAAACTCCGCCAAAGTGCTTTTTAAACTTGGAGAATCACCTACCGCCGTTAAAGTTACGGGCGCCGGCTCCGAATATTTTAGAATTGACACCGACGACAACAACTTTTATTTTAGACAGAACAGCAAAACACGTTTCGGAAGTCACACGGTTGCCCCCACTAATACGGTTTCGGTCACAGGAGATGTTTCCGCGTCCGTTAGATCTACATTCCATGAACTTGACGTTGGCGAGGGAACTCTCACAGTCAGCAAAGAAGGTGTTGTTGCAAGTTCTGGAAGCATTTCTGGTACTGTTTTGTCTGGCTCAGGCTTCGCCACTTTATATGGTCTCAATGTTGGCCAAGGGGTTATGACTGTCAATGCCGCCGGCGCTACTGCAACCAAAAACCTTACTGCCACTGGCATAATTTCTGGTTCGTCAACAGCCACACTTTTCGCTCTCAATGTTGGCCAGAGCACCCTCACTGTCTCCAATCAAGGCCTCTTATCGAGTTCTGCAATCCCAACGCTTAAGGGTGTTGATATTGGCCAAGGCGCCCTCACTGTTAATAGTGCCGGCCGCTTGTCAAG
>TARA_R110002073_G_scaffold75_8_pt1 | contig 13392 bp, 25 predicted proteins | sample TARA_R110002073 | Tara Oceans TARA_R110002073 (sample SAMEA4397174) | marine metagenome | biome: Polar Biome; feature: [DCM] deep chlorophyll maximum layer (ENVO:01000326); material: water (ENVO:00002006), including particulate matter (ENVO:01000060) such as... | depth 40 m
AAGTTTACACCGAGAACGCAATAATGAAAAATCTTGGTCGGCGCATAATTGTTACTGAAACTCCAATGTAAAGGAAAAGACTATGACTGAATGGACAAACTCCGCAAAGATTTCTGCCTTGAAAGAGTGCATTGCTGATAGTGAAGAAGAAATTCAGTATCTCACAAACAGCATCACGCAAGGTGGTGGTTATCTGTTAGAGTCTTGCTTACGTGATGCTCAAATGGTTTTACGTGATGCAACCCGCCAGTTAGAGGCGTTGTTAGATTAGGAGATAAGTGATGAATAACGTAACAATTTTAACAGATGTAGAATTGGTTGAGTATTATGAAAATGCTGCCGCTACTGATTGCGGTTCTATTGGTCATACTAAAGGATCAATGAACGAAACTGCTGCTAAAGAATACGCTGCTGAATTGGTAAAAAGAGAATTGCCAATTCCAGATTATTATACTGCCGCAGAAAAAGGCGTATATAACGGTGAAGGTTCAGTCTAATGATGAATAATAAATATTGGTTGACCAAGGATATCTCCATCTCAACAGATAGTGTGGGGTGTAGGACCGCCACGCATCGTTATCAGGGATTGCTGATAGATAGTAGCCCATGGGAAAATAGTCGCGCAGAATGTAGACAAGAGGCTGTTAAAATCTTACGAGAAATGAAACAAGAAAAAACAAGCCGTCAACGCGCGCGATGGGATCATTTGCAATCTTGACAGTATGTAATTCAAATGTTACAAATATGTGTAATCAAGAGAAAGAGAGAATCACATGAACATCGCAGAAACAATTCGTGACCAAATCAAAGCGTTAGACTTCTGGGCATTTGGTGCTTGGGGCGCAAAAGATTTTGTCAAGACCAGCACGATGGGTCTACGGTTTAAAACTTCTGGTATGGTTAAGTGGAAAGGTTATGTTTCAATTGAATTGAACGGCCATGACCTCTATGATGTTAAGTTCCAGCGAGTTCGGAAAATGAAAGTGGTCACTGACAAAGAACTTGATAATGTTTTTGCTGATCAGTTAGTTGAAATCATTAATGCACAGGTTGGATAATACTTGACAAATCTCTACTTCTATACTAGTTTATAAGAGTAGAGAGAATCACTTAGTCTTGAAAGGACGCAAAATGACTGTTACTGAAATCAAACAAGCAATGATGAAAATGGACCAAACTGAACTGAGCCAGATCATGCATTATGCAAATCAGATCAAAGCGATTGCGGCTCAAGCCACATATACTGTAGGCCAAAAAGTGATGGTTGTTCAAAAGACCAAACAGACCCCCGGCACTATTGTCAAGATCAACAGCAAAAAGGCTGTAGTCAGCATGAACTATGGTCGGCATGGCGTGACTGATGTTCAAGTTCCTTTCTCAATGCTGCAAGTCGCATGATTGTGAAATCGCTTCTAAAGGTCATTGCGGCTTCCGCTGTGGCCTCTATCCTGCTCACTGATCAATCTCACGCTCAAGAGTGTACCTTAATGAAGGTTCCAGTATATCAAACACAAAATGAGTGGGCTGGAATGGCACTTGGGGGATTGATTGGTAGTCAGGTTGGTAATGGTAGTGGTAAGTACATAGCAGGTGCCATAGGTGCGCTTCTGGGGCGTCATACAGCGTTGAATACACCCACTGCTAGGATTATCGGTTATAGGACAGTAAAAGTCTGTAATAACCTTCATAACTTTCCAAGATCAAATAATAATTTAAATTCAAATCTCACCACTTGTAATGTTGGTGGTAGATTAGTTATGTGTTGAGCATGAATTTGCGAGATAAGACCTTTGAAGAATGGCTTGCGGTACACCACGAAAGAGCCAACCCTAACTTGCAAACGGTCCACAAGGTGGCCTTCAATGCTGGCTGGGATGCCGCAATTAGAACTAACACTATTGTATCAGTAACTCAACATATCAAGCATAACTAACATCCGAGTATTAGTTAGTTGCAAGGCGGTCATTTGTTGGTTACGATACGATTCATACTAAGGTGATAAAGTGTTGACAATAGTTTCCTCGTATGCTAGAAATTAGATAAAGGAGAGAATCATGAACTTTATAGATAAAACAATGATTGAAACATTACAAGGTTATGTTGTAGCGTGTGAAAGCAACTTAAAAGAAATTCTCACACAAAATCCCGTAGATCAACGGGCTGTTGATGCCACTCAAGGCATGATAGATAATCTTAACATGCAAATTGGAGAACTTTTAATATGAATGGTTTATGGATTGGTTTCACGGTAGTATTTGGTGGAATGGGGTTAGTCCTCATGTATCTAGGTTCACTCTCAGGCTACCTAATGTGTATGGGTGTACTAGGTTGGTTGTTTGTAGCAAATAACACTGGTCAACTATTTACTGAAGATGAAGATGAAGATGAGAATTATTAGTGGAATGTCATAAAATATGACTTGACTCTTGAATAGAATCACTTTATGAATAAGGTGTAACATATGATAGAAAGTGAGAAGCAAATGACTCAGTTCAATAAAAATGACTTCACATATCACGGTGGATACCTTCACTATACTGGTGATTATGAGGGTCGCCCTGTTTGGCCTTCTGTAACGCTAAATGGTGTTAATGTTCATCCTACTCGTATCGGTAAACCAAAAGACCTCTTTATTGCGCGGTTTAAATATGGTGGACCTTTCACCAAAGCAAAGTTTATGAAAGAATTGATGAATTCTTTTACTGTTGAAGAGTATGTCGCAGAGCGGAACAAAGACGGTCTTGATAGTTCTCCTTTGCAGATACTAAGGAATAAGAATGAGAGTTGGTATTACAAGGTAATATTTGCTTGGAAAGATAAGAAAACTGTACACTGTGCATATGATCATGGAGAATAAGATTATCCTTATGATTGATACAAATACCCCCCAGCCAGTAATTCTAATAAAGTCAGCAATCGTTGATGAGATTACACGCATTTATGCGCCAGACGTTCAAGGTGATCAGTCTCTTTCAATGGTTCAATCTAAGGTAGTCAATCCTTGGTATGAACCACAGAATGGTATGTATGAAACTGAATATGATGGTATGACAATTGCGCTGGGACATGATCTGTTAGTTAATTTTGGAGAATAAGATGACTTTTGAATATGAGAAAAATGAACTGTTTAATTTGGTGAGTGATGTAAAGGAATATGCTCTTCGCAATTATAATAAAGATGGTTGGGATATTTGTGTAGAGTGCTATAGTGACGATGATATTGCATCCATAATTTACGGGGCGGTAAGTGAACGTATCGCTATAAGCAAAATGGAAAAGTATCTTGGTCCACTGAGCGAATATAGAAGTGAAATAATGAGTGAGGCTTGGTAATGGATTTAATGGTAGCACTTACTAACTTGGGTGATATACTCTTTGGAATGGCTCTTATAATTGGTGGGCCGATAGTAACAGTATGGCTGGCATATAAGAATGGGCATATTGATACAACACGAAGAAAAGATTGACAATAGTAATGATATATGCTATAGTTTGCGCTATAGCGTATATTTAATGATTTTGCGCTATAGCGTATATTTAATGGAGAAATGAAATGAAACGTATTAGTACAACTATTGATAATGCATTGTCTGCAATGTTTGGTTTAAGCCTTATTGGTGTAACGATAGTAATGTGGATTATAGCCTTTATTTTCCTCTTTGATACTGTTACAACAGATGGTGTTCCTTGGAGTAATGCAAAGCAAATGGCATATGGTTCTGTTGGTGTATGGATGAGTACAATGTTTACTTTTATGACTACTCGTATCGTGATTGATATTGTTGAGGATTTGTTTTATAGGAAAGAAGTGTAATGAATATCTTTGTGAAGGCATATATTTACTTATTGTTTGTATTTTCTTCTATGGGTATGATAAGCGGTTGGATTTTTACTGGTCATTTCTTTATTGAGATGATTAGTAATCCAAACTTCGGTCACTTCTTTTTTATGAGTGTGCTTTTAATACTATCCTTTTTAATGACTTGTATTACGCTCATGATTGGTAATGAAACCTTTAAAACTATAAAGGGAGAATAAGATGACTTCAGAAATCTTTGTGAATATCGGCTGCATTTACATAATAGTGCATTGTGTGTTTATTCTAGTAAATAATGGTGATTTTGGAACTCATGACAATGACGAATGAAATTATTATTCTTATGGTCTCAATTCCTGTGGTAGTCGCTATTGTAGCAATGTGTATAGATGTAGGAAGAAAGTAATTCTGGCTTATTTTCTTGTTAGAATAAAAGTATCCATCTTTGGTTGAGATTCAATTTCTAATGAAAATCCCAATGTGTTTGCAAACCTTTTAACTAATCGTTTGTATAGTGACGTTCTACTTGTACTTGATCCATCTCTACCCTTATCTGCCGAAAATTCAACGATACTAATATCTTTACGTTTTTTGATAAATTCTTTCATATGGTTAATTACAGCCCCAAGTATTTTCATCTGAGAGCCTTCTCCAGTTACTGCGATAGTCGTTCCACTACCTACTCCAGGTTTGGCTGATCCAGTACGAAATACAACACCGCAATTGAAACTACCATCGTTTTCTTTATCTAACGTATAGATAAGTGTTATATTTCTATCATCAATTCTAGTTTCATAGAGATAATATTCTGCATCATCCTCTACTTGTTTTTCAATAGTTTTCCATTTGACTTTGGTATCAAATGCTTCACTGAACTGCTGAAATGTTTTCATTTACAATATCCGTTTTTATAACATGGTTTACTGTATTTATACACTTGACAAAGCATAGCCCATATGATATATATTCTTTGAAAGGAGAATCGTATGAAATCATCAACTTTAATATTTCTATTATGTTCAGTAAGTTTCTTTTTACTTGAATTGACAGTTCCTGCCATGGGTATGATGGTAATGGTTCTAATGTCTTTAAAGTTGGAGGGTTCTTCATGACTATGAATTATAATGATGCTGAGAAATTCGCGACTGTTGCCCATGCTGGTCAAAAGCGGAAATTTACTGGTGAGGATTATGTAACTCATCCTATCGCTGTTGCGAGTATGGTTATGGATCACCTCGCCAATGTTGGATTTGATCAAGCCACTATTGAACTTGCTGGTACTATCGCGGTTCTTCATGACACTGTAGAAGATACAGATGTTGAAATGGAAGATATTCAAAAACTGTTTGGTGATACGGTAGCAAAAGGTGTTTGGTTTCTTACAAAGGTTCCTAGTTATGTTGGTAATCGGGCAGAGCGGAAAGTACTATGTGATGCGCGGTTGGCAAATGCCCCTTTGATCGTGAAAGAAATCAAGCGGTATGATATGCTTCACAATCAAGGAAGTTTGAAAGAGCATGATCCTAACTTCTATGAGGTTTGGTTTGCCGAGACTTTAACCACTTTGGCTCAAATGGGTTTCAGTACACTTTGGACTCCTTTGACCTTTAATGCCAAGAATTTGCAGGGAGAAAAGAAACTATGACTAAGGATTAATTGTTGACACGCCAAGTTTCTTATGCTAATTTATAAGAGTAAAGAGAATCATCCTAGTCTTGAAAGGACTCCCAAATGGCTTATATGTCTCAAGAGAAGAAAAAATCTCTCGCTCCTGCAATCAAGTCTGTACTGAAAGAGTACGGCATTAAAGGTTCTATCGGGGTGAATAATCATTCCACACTCGTAGTTAACTTGTCTCAAGGGCCAATTGATTTCGGTTCTACCCATGACAATGTAAACCAGCACTGGATTGCAAGTCATTATAGTGGTGTTGCTGAAAAGTTCTTGACCAAACTCGCGGATGCTATGATGAATGGCAACTTTGATCACTCTGATATTCAATCAGATTACTTCCATGTTGGTTGGTATATTGATATCAATATCGGAAAGTGGAATAAACCTTATCAAGTAACATCTTGATTTGCAAATACAACCTCGCCAATAGCCTTCATTTATGGGGGCTATTTTCATATAAATAGTATGCATTATATTACAAGTGAAGGACTTCTTATGAAAAGTTTTACCAGTTCTACGATTGAACAAAAGAATATGCACATGAGGCATATTGAAGATAAAGTATTATATGGTGGTGTAAATGGTACAAGACAAGCAATTTTTGCTCTACGTGATATGCGAGATTTGCTGAGTGGTGTTAAGGAAGGAAATGTAAGTGTTAAATGGGATGGCTCTCCTGCTATATTCGCTGGTATTGATCCGAGCGATAACCGCTTTTTTGTTGCCAAAAAAAGCATATTCAATAAAGAACCTAAAGTCTATAAATCTGCAAATGATATCAATGCTGATACTACTGGTGATCTTAATGTTAAGTTTCAAGATGCACTCAAATACTTGCCAGAATTGGGCATCAAGGGTGTGGTCCAAGGAGACTTCTTATATTCCAAAAACGATTTGTCAACAAAAACAATTCATGGAAAAAAATACATTACCTTCCATCCCAATACCATATTATATGCGGTAGATGCTGATTCAGATGCCGCCAAGAATGTGCTGAATAGTAAGATCGGAATCGTGTGGCATACATCTTATGTTGGCGATAGGTTTGAAAATATGAAAGCCGTTTATGATGTTGATGTGAGTGGATTTAAAACATCAAAGAATGTGTGGAGCCAAGACGCCCTATTGAGAGGTGTTACTCATATCACGATGAGTGAAAAGGATACAAATGATGTGAATCAGAATTTATCCGAGATAGGTAGATTATTTAATTCTATTTCATCGTCCACTCTTAAATATCTTGAAGGTAATAAAAGCCTTGCTCAATCTATAGAAACATTTAATAACACCTATGTTCGCAAAGGTGAAAGTGTGGATGACACGCGCCAGCATGTTGATAATCTTATTGATTGGCACAAGATGCGGTTTCAAAAAGAAATTGATAAGAGAAAATCTGATAAGGGTAAGATATCCCAAGCGGAAAAAAGGGATGAATTACTGAAGTTTTTCTCATCAAAAAACAAAACTAACCTTAAAAAGATGTTTGATTTGCAAAAATTGATCATAGTTGTAAAATTAAAACTTATAAATAACCTTAATAGTATGAAGCAAATAGATACCTTTATTCAAACCAAAGATGGATTTAAGGTAACTGGTGAAGAAGGTTATGTGGCAATTGATAAACTTGGTGGTGAAGCGGTGAAACTTGTTGATCGTATGGAATTTTCATACAACAACTTTTCATCAGACGTTGTAAAAGGATGGGACAAAACAGGTAGGAAGTAATGAAAAAATTCAGTCAATTATTCGAGTCAAAAGACTTTAAACAACATATAATGTATGACCCAAAATCGGGTAAAGGTTACAAAGCAGAAAAAGAAGAAGATCATTTACGAATGAAGAAAATGGGTTATACCCATGAGAAACCTTCTGTATCTGAAGAAACTCCCCTTGATAGAAAACAAGACCGTATAGATAAGACTGCCGACTTGCGAAAAGCAAGACTTAGGCATAAAGATGAAATCAAAAAAATTCGCGAAGAACTTGATGAACTTGCTCAAATGAGACCCGGTTCTCGCATGGTCACTCGCAAGACCCAAAACAGAATGAAACAACTCCAAAAAGATTTAGATGCCATGAGAAATTCTGCCTTTGGACAGAGTGCCGATAAGGGTGATGAAGATTATGGGAATGAAGTAAAGAATGCAAATAGAAAAGATTTAAGATTTAGGAGAGACAAGTTTGATGGAGTTCCTAAAAGTTATGGTTCTTATAAGGACAATAGAAAACCAGTAATGGCAGCAAAAGAATCTGTGGAAAGCGACAACTCAGAAAACTTAACTGAAGATATGCCACCAATGGCAGAGATTGTAATGTTGGCAACCGCCGCAAAAGTTTCAACAGATATCATGATAGGTATGCTTAAATCAGCATATCAAACTGGCAAGGGCTTGAATGCACTTGTAAAACTTGGCAATGATTTAGGCGTAAAAATCGGTAAAAAGATCAGCAAGAATTTTAAAGAGTCTGTTGAATCAGAGGAAAGCGACAACTCAGATAACCTTGATGAAGTTTTAAATATGCAGCAACGTCTTGCTCGTAGTAGAATGTTTAAAAGACACGCCAAGAGAAATGCTAGAAAAAGAGAAAAAAAATTACGCCGCAAAGCAACCCAAGGGGATTTGTTGAAAAGGGCAGAAAAAGCAGCAAAGAAAGTTCTCATCAAAAAGTTTACAAAGGGTGCTGATAAACAAGATCAAAGTACAGCGCGTAAAATTGAAATTGAAAAAAGAATTGCTAAAATGCAGCCTAGAATTAAAGCAATGGCAAAGAAAATGTTGCCTGTTGTTAGGCAGAGAGAAAAAGAAAGATTTGGAAAAGTAGGTAAAACCTCTCCAGATGCGGGGGCTGAAAAACGTGACAGTTAATTTTACATCATTTAAACAGTATCTAGTAGAAGAAGAAAAGACAGTATATTTTACTTTCGGTAGAATGAATCCACCTACTGCTGGTCATGGTCTCATACTCAATGCTCTTAGTAAAAAAGCAAATCGTAATCCTTATAGAGTTTACGTTTCTCAAACTAATGATGAGAACAAAAATCCATTATCATACAACGAAAAAGTTAAATATTTGCGTAAGATGTTTCCAAAGCAATCTCGCAGTATTATGATGAATACATCAGTGAAGGATGCATGGAGTGCGGCAAGCACAATGCACGATGAAGGTTTTCAAAATCTTGTTATGGTGGTGGGTAGTGATAGGGTAGATGAGTTTGATACACGCCTTAAAAGGTATAATGGCGTTAAAGGAAAGCATGGCTTCTATAATTTTAAAACAATAAGTGTTGTTAGTGCTGGGCAGCGTGATCCAGATTCTGAAGGTGTTCAAGGTGCTTCTGGAACTAAACAACGCGCAGCGGCAAAAGGCGATGATTTTGTATCTTTTGCACAAGGTCTACCTACAACCATGTCGGACAAAGATGCAAAAGAATTGTTTAATGCAGTAAGAAAAGGTATGGGCCTTAAAGAAGCGAATGAGTTTCATAATCATGTCAAACTGGAAAGTGTGTCTGATATAAGAGAACAGTTTGTTGAGGGTAATATCTTTAATGTTGGTGATATGGTTATGATTACCGACATTCAAGAGCAAGCGATTATTCAAGTACGAGGTTCAAATTATTTGATTCTTGAAAAGGAAGATGGTACAACAACTCGTAAGTGGATTACTTCTATTGAACCCATTGAAGAAAGAGTGAATGAACTTGGAACTAATTCTTATCGCAAGGAAGCGGAAAAAACTTATATTCCTAGTAAGAAAAAAGTAAAAGAAGTAGCCCAAGACTCAGATATCAAAGATAAAGAGGGTACTCAACCAGCAAAGTATTATGCTGGTGATATGTCAAAATCCACAAAAAGTAAAAGAGATGCACATTTCAAAAAAGGTGCAGATAAAGACGATAACGATAATAGCGCATACAAACCAGCACCTGGGGATGCCGATGCAAAAACTGAACCTTCTAAACATACAAAAAAATTCAAGCAGATGTATGATGAGGACTGTTGGGATGGTTACAAGCAAGTTGGAATGAAAAAGAAAAAAGGTAAAAATGTTCCAAATTGTGTACCAGAAGATGTGAATGAGAATACTAAAGGTCTCAAAAACAAAGCAGAAAAATCTGGAATGCCAGTAGGTATTTTAAGAAAAGTTTATAATAGAGGTGTGGCAGCATGGCGCACAGGACATAGACCAGGAACGACTCCGCAACAATGGGGTATGGCAAGAGTAAATTCATTTGTAACTAAGTCAAGTGGTACTTGGGGCAAAGCAGACTCAGACTTAGCAGCAAAAGTAAAGGGCAAATAAGATGAAGAATATTTTTCAATTTATAAAAGAAAACGAAACTAGAAATGAAGATGACGTAACTCAAGAGGAATTTATTGAGGCACTTTTAGAAATAGAAGAAGAACTTGATGAGTTTGAACTTGAAGAATCTGTTGAACTTGATGAAAAAGCACCTAAAATAAAAGGTGATTGGCTCAAGCAAGAGCGCGAAAGAAACAACAAACATGATGCCGCGATGGGCCGTACAAAAACTGGACGTAAGAAACCTACTCGCACAATGACTTCCACACAAAAATCTTTGGCTTCCATGCGTGAAGAATCTCTTGAACTTGATGAGGCCGCAATGAAAGGCAACTACGCTAAAGTGATATATGACTATAAAGAGGACTACTACTTTATCAGGGTATATAAAAACGGTAAGCAAGTATCTGAAGATGATGGGTATTTTGGTGCGAATGAAAAGGGTAATCCACTTATTAAGAAATTTACCGATCTCGTTAAAAAGGCCAAATTGAACCCTGAAGGGATGCCTATCGTAAATGATGATGGTAAGAAGGGTGTATTTAAGGCTAACAAATTTAATTGGAACGTGAAAGAATCTGTTGAACTTAACGAATTAAGTGCCGAAGAAAAAAAACTTATTAACACCATGTATGATAAAAAGGGTAATCTTACACCTATGGGAAAAAAGGTTATGGATCACGGCAAGAAAAATGCTGTAAAAGAATCTGTTGAACTTGATGAGGCATCCGAAGAAGGTAAAATTCGTGTCATTGATCTGTCGGATGCTCATCCTGACAATAGAATGGGAGCAAAAGAAAAATCTGGATATCAAGTGCAACGTATGACCAAAGGTAAATTTGTAAATCAAGGAAAGCCATATAAGAAATATGCTGATGCAAAAAAAGTGCAGCAAGGTACTGGTCAACATTCTATGCAGTTTGAAGAAAAATCTGGTACAGGATATGAATTGTATCATAAGGATTTCTCAGGTGCGATGGGACATGCATATGCTCATGCAAAGAAAAAATTCAATATTACTGTTGATTCAGATGAGATTGATGATAAAGTTGCTATGGGTCCAAGAAAACCTGGAAATGGTAAAACAAATACATATCGTTTGAAAGGTGATAAGGGTAATATTCAAGTACAAGTCTATAATAGGGGTGGCTCAAAACCATTTGAATTGAATATGTATAAAGAGTCTGTTGAACTTGATGAATCTAAGTGGGAATATCAAGACGCTAGAGGAGTCACAAAAACTGGTAGTTTATCTAAAACTGTTGAGAGGCAAGGAACAGACGTTTCTTATATTTTCAAAGGTGATGATGGTAAAACTGATGTAGTTTCTGGTTCTCGTTTAAAGAAGATGAAAAAGATCAAAGAAAGTGTAATTGATGAGGCCAAAACACCAGAACTTAAAGGTAATCCTTTCAAGTATTACAAAAAACCCACAAATAAAAAAGAAGCCCAAAGTAATGTAAATTTTTGGCATTATGTTGGTATGGCAGATAATGATGAAATTGAGGATATGGGAAAAATTCCCGCTAACTATAAAAGTTATGCGAAATCAATGAAGCAAGACGCTCAGAGAGAATTGAAAAAGATGAATGAAGCCGTTGTGCTTGATGAGGCAAGTCTAATACCTCAACTACAAACTATTGTAAAAGACAAACAACATGCAAAAATAAAGGGTATGATTGTTGATACTTTTACTGCTTCTATGATCACACAAATTTATAGTAAAGTTAATGATGCTAATAAAGCAAAAATGGACAAACTTCCATTAGAAAAATTAGTAAATATTGCTCATAAAATGATGAAAAAGTGATGATTAGTTTTAGTTACTTTTGCGAAGAAAAAAGCAATAAAAAATTAAATGATCCTTTCAGACTACCAACTGGTTCTAAAAAGAAGTTTGGAGTGTATGTAAAAAACGACAAAGGTAATGTTGTTAAGGTTACTTTTGGTGACCCGAATATGGAAATTAAACGAGATGATCCTAAACGCAGAGCGGCATTTAGGGCAAGGCATGGGTGTGATAAAGATCCTGGGCCGAAATGGAAAGCGAAATACTGGTCATGTTATCAATGGCGTGGAAGTGCCAAAGTGGACAATTAAAAAATATATAAATAACAACAATAATAGGAATGTCTACTATGGCAATAGATACAACAACAGATAAGAGACTAGATAGGATAGAAGTAAAGATTGATACTTTGACTGATGCTCTTGTTACCATAGCAAGATTTGAAGAAAAGATGGATGCATATGCAAAATACCGTGATGATTCATGGGCGAGAATGAATAAGTTCTCAGAGAAATTAGATTGTATAGAAAAAAAAGTGGATGAAAATCACCACACTGTACAAATAATAAACAAACTATTTTGGGCGGCAATTGTTGCCGCCGCCAGTGCAATAGCAGCGCAGATTTGGATGTAAGGAGAAAACACCAATGGACCCGAATAATGAAGTAAACCAAAATATTGCCAGCGCATACTTAGAGATGTTAGCACTGGAAGAGAAGAAAAAAACTGAAGGACTTGATGCAGTAAATAAAGATGCTGTTAAAAAGAAGTTCAAAGATCGTAAAGATAAAGACATTGACAATGATGGTGATGAGGATGAATCTGATGAATATCTTCACAATCGCCGTAAAACCGTAAGTAAAGCGATTGATAAAGACGGTGAAGTAGATCAAGATAAACCAAAAGTAACTTCTTCAGACGCTGATTCTGAAAAAGATAACGATGATGATCGTGACGAAAAAGGTTCAGTTCTTAAAAAAGATAATGATAAGAAAAAAACTGCTGAACAAACAAAAGAATCTCTTTTCCTAGAATATGGGAGGGCGGAGCGAGAGATCGCACCAGACCGACAGATCGAACTGGACCGCCGCGCAAAGGTCAAAATTATTAAAACTAAAGATAATAAGTTTCAAGTACAACGGTTCACTAAAGGTAAGTTTGTCAATCAAGGTAAACCATACGAGTCACTGAAACAGGCCGAAAAAGAAAGAAGTAGTGTACAGTCATCTATGCAGTTTGAAGAAAATCTCAAAGAGTTGGGATTAGAAATACTTGATAAAATGTCTGAAGCAAAAAAACCAGTGTCTCAAATGACTCCCAAAGAAAAAGAAGATGACGCTGCAAGACGTAAAGAGTATAATGCTTATCAGAAATCCAAACGTGGTGGCACTAAAGAAGAAGGCATCATTGATCGTCTGTTAGCAGGAAAACCTAAAGGTGGTGCTAAACATTGGGTGACTAAAAAGTCAGATACCAAAGAATCTGTTGAACCCAGTCTTCTTATGAAGCGTATTCTTGATGAGAAAAGAGTAGGTGACGCTGAACAGAATATTGATACTTGGGATAAGCAAGTTTCTAATCGCAGAGCGGATGATGTTCTTGATACAGAAATGACTGAAAAAGAATTTATGGATATGCATAATATTGATACTCCAGAATTTGTTGATGGTCCGAAAGTTTCCAATAAAACTATGGATGCTATAAAAAATAGTGTTAAATCAAAATCTGCAACAAGAAATAACGATAGTAGTATTGGTGAGTCTGTTGAACTTAAAGAAAAGGAAAATGACATGAATGAGGGAATGAC
>TARA_R110002073_G_scaffold254940_2_pt1 | contig 13382 bp, 13 predicted proteins | sample TARA_R110002073 | Tara Oceans TARA_R110002073 (sample SAMEA4397174) | marine metagenome | biome: Polar Biome; feature: [DCM] deep chlorophyll maximum layer (ENVO:01000326); material: water (ENVO:00002006), including particulate matter (ENVO:01000060) such as... | depth 40 m
AGTTGCTTTCCAATTAACTAATGTTGAATTATTAAGATTAACCGTCATACTTGACTTTGTTCCACTTGTTTGGAATCTTCTAATATAATATTTGTAAGAGCCACTACCATAGTTAGCTGGATACCAATATCTGTAACTACCACCTGGTTCTACCAAAAATCCTGGCTTTACTTGTAAGTCGTGTTCACCTATAAGTCTTGTTGCAGTTCTTCCTACATCATAGGTAGAAGTAAAAGCATCTCCATTAAAACCTAATACATCATTGTTCAGTTGTATTCTAAAATCTTCTCCAGTAAATAATTCAGTTGTTCCTGTTAAACTACCACCATCGTATCCTTGTGCTCTCTGATAAACTCCCAAAGAACCACTTGAAGCAGGTTGACTAAATGAACTTGCAGTATGGTAAAAAATTGTTGATGTATCTAATGTGGAACGACTTGAAGCTCTGTTTCTTGCTCTAACACCAACCGTAAATGTAGAATCAGTAAAAGTTGCTGATTGTTGTATATTGTCGTCTGAAGCTCCACTCAAGGTATATGTAGCATTAAATCTTACAACATCAGTTCTTGTTGGAATTGCACTTGTCGCTCTAACCGAACCACTATCTGAAGCAAATACTGCATTTGCTGTTTGTATAGTTCCACCACTTGTAGAAACATCATCTATACCTGAACCTGCTACTGAACCAACACCGACTGAACCTATACTGTCATCTACTAATGTGCTTGATGCTGCATACATTGGACTGAATAATCCACGAACCGAAGCACTTACGTGATATGTAGCTCCAACCAAATATGGTGTTCCACTCAAACTTCTACTTGTTGCAGTTAAATAACTTTGTGTTACTTGTGCTATAGATAAAGTATTAGTTCCTATATCTGTGCTTATCTGATCGATTGGTGCCCAAAAATGTGTTTTTGTACTTCCATCAACAAACTGATAGTTTCCTGAACCACTTGCCATACCAACCTTTAAATCATGAAATCTATAATAACCACTTGATGATACACTTGTAAACAATCCTTTAGTTGCGTGGTATTTTCTTGATAGAGAACCACTTGATTGACTTGTTCCACCTATATCTATAAACTTACCATCTTGAAATGCTGCAGGTATAACTGCTGGAACATTGGTTGCTATCTTTGTTAGTGTTATTCCATCTGTGGTACTAAATGTACTATTTGTTAAATCTAATCTTGATTGTGTGGTAAACGTGTTTGATGCTGCTGTTGGTGTTGACACACTTCCTGTATCACTAAACGATTGTGTTGCAGAAACTCTAACTTTGAAAGCGTTTGCTCCACCACTTGACAATCCACCCATTCCAAATAACTCTGTATCTACTGAGGAACTTACACTTGTTGAACCACCACTATTAGAATCAAAATCAATAAAGTATGTTCCACCATTATCATGATATTGTGTTATACCTTGAAATATTTGTGCACCCTCATTTACCCAATCTTTAGTGTATAGATATAACATAGTTGCATTTGAACTATCGTAACTTTGTGGTAAATATCCATCTACTGTATCAGTTCCACCTAAATTGCTTTCATTTGTGTCAACACTTGCAAAGGTTTTTGTATTTGCTGAAGCGTCTGCAACATCTAAGGAATGACTTATCACTCCTGACATAAATCTTAAAATCTCACTTACATTTGTGGTGTTATCAAAATTGTTAAAATACGATCCTGCTAAGTTAGTTCCCCAGGGATTGGAAGTTGGATATCCGTTTGTAATATTATTTGTAAAAATTGCAGTAGAACTTGAGTAGACACCCTCTGAATTAACCTTTATAGTTCCTGATATATGATTTGAACCTGTAAGGAACACGCTACCACTTATGGTTTGATTACCAATGAACTTATGGGCTGAACCTGAAAAGGTATACGAACCTGTAAGTTTAGTATTTAATTGTTTGCTTGATAGCTTAGCCATTATCTTTTACCATTCTACGTGATTGTTTTTGTTCTGTTCTCTTTACTTCCCACCAGTTAGTGATAGACTTGGAAATGTTCTTCTTATGTTGAATAGTCTTTGGTTGTTTCATCTTTTCAATGGTGTCTACCGTAAGTTTTCTATCCATTTGTGCACAAGATTTACAAACACTATTATTTCCAACCGCTCTATCAAAAGCGTCTTTTCTTGTGTAGGTAATCATCCTACTACAATCGGGACACTTTCTATTTTTTCTGTTAGGCCAACTTCTTTTTCTCATACTAATAAATATCAAATAATGGTAAAAGAAATGTGGTTATGCGTCAAATTTTCCCCATGCTAATATTTCATCACTTGCTTCTAAAACGTAACCTATACTATCAGTATCTACTTGAACTTGAAACAAACTACCACTTTGTTTTATTGTAATAGCGTCATGTTCCATGTATTGACCATTCAAGAAAAATATAAAATCATTTTCAGTTGTTGCTGTAAATCCTGTTGGTGCTGATGCAGTTGTAGCGTTAAAACTTCCTGTTTTAAATCCTGCAAAATCTCCAAAAGTAGTTGAACCAGTATAAGATACTGCTGATTTTACAAATTGTTTTCTCAGATAATTGTCTCTTCCATCTACATAAGCTTTGGATGTAGCAGCACCATTTACTGATGGTGTACTTGGTAATCCCAATGGTTCACCATCACCACTAAAAGTAAGATTAGCTGCACTTGCCATCGTGGAAGTTGCTAATCCTGTAATTGTTTTGTTTGTTAATGTATCGGTGGTAGATGAACCAACTATATTGATATTACTACCAGCTGCGTTATCAATAGCCCATCTTGTTTCACTATGGTCAAATACTAACTGTGCATTAGTTGTACCACTTCTACCAACTCTTATTCCACTATCTTGTGAACCTAAAGCAGTTGAGCCTGTAAAGTTTAAGTCTAAAATAGGGTCTTCAATCGTAACTGTTGCTGTATTTACAATAGAAGACGAACCCTCAACAATCAAATCGCCATGCACTTTTACTGAGCCACTCATATAACCAAGTGGGAATGAAATAGCTAAACTATCTGAATAACTACTTGATGCGTATAATCCACCTTTAATGGACACATTACTTGCAGAAATATTTCCTTGTGCTAAATCAAGTGAGCCAGTTCCAATAAAGTCTGGTGTCATAGGCTTTTGTTCCCACTCAAATAAACCACTTGACTGAGTAACTTCAGTAGATACTAATACTTGTTTTGCTCTTTGTTGTGGTTGAGCTTGTCTTACTAAATCAATGTATGCCATTATGTTCTTCCTAACTGATATTCAATCTGAATACTATCGCTACTTGTTAAGGTTATACCAAAAAGTTTACTGTTTTGTACGTATTTTTTATATAATCTTACTTGTCTATAATTATCAACTAAGTTAAAGTCTGCTTCAAAAGTCTCAGTATTTCCTTTCGGGCTAAATGCTTGTTTTACTGTATTCACACTTACGCTAATATTATCTAAGTTGTCTGTAGAATTTAAACCTAAATTTAATTGATAATATGTGGATTCTTCTGAAAAATTACTTAATTTGTAATTATTTCTTTTTATAGAATATCGATGATTACCATCACCAAATCCTATAACATCTGCATTTTTTGTAGAAAAACCTTTTTTATTTGCCATTTGGAATGGAACTCTATTACTATTAGTGTCTTTAAACTCCATTACATCAGCATTAAACTTTGACTCACTTACTGGAGCCATAAACTTTCGGTTTGAACCTTTATATCCTTGAAAAAACTCTTTCATTATTAACTCATTGTTTTTTGATAAGTTATATGCAACCTATCATTTGTTACTAAATTAAATCCTGGTGATAAATTAGAACTATTTCCTAATACTGCTAAATGTGTCTTATTATATGTAGAAGACCCTGTTAAGAAAAAGTCTGCTGGACTTCCACTTGTCATTTGGTTTGTATTAGAAATCATATGTGTTCCATTTAACGAAACTTGTAAACTTCCTGTTAAGACAGACATACTTGATGAATCAGAACCAAGTTGTAAATCATATAATTGTGTTGTTCCACTCAAAGAAGAAGATTGTGAACCAGAAAGAACAAGTGTTTTTTGTTGGTAAAATTTATTACCTTGTTCATAATTAATAACTGCTTTGAAATCCCTAGAACTTGTTGGTGCACCATCATTTCTCATAACAAACATCGTTTCACCACCATATATGTTTGTAAACTCTAAATCTTGTATTTCTTGTCCAGCTGCATTTCTTGTTCCTCTAATAAAATCCGTTGTTCCTGCTAATCCACTATTTTTCTTTGTTGAACCTTGAATGACTCTTAATGTTTCTGTTTTTGTATTTGGATTGAAAAGTGAAGAAACACTCATATCTGTTTCATCTATAATATCAATCTTTTTTGGTGTAATAAACTTCTGTGTATTTATTTTTTCATTAAATGCTTCAGGAACTAAATAACCATATAGTTGTAATGAAAATGTAGTCTTGATGAATCTTTCACCCTCACTCATTTCTGTAGAATCTTCGAATGATTCTATATTTGATTGAAACTTTAATTTTCCTGGCTCTCCCCAATACGAACCATCAGCCCAATTTACCTTTTCTATAATCTTATTCATCTGTTCTATGTAAGCAGTGAATATAATACACTCATAGTTAAGTGTGACATAATCTGGCATAGCTACATTGTATAATTCTCTTTGTGGTAGTAATCCTCTATCTGTTGAGAACCTATTATATCTGTTTTGTGAGGTATATTTCTTTTCAAACGAATAAAATAACTTTGGATCGTTTGCATCAAGTTTATCTACTGCTATTTCAGACCTTTTAGCCATAGATGTTCTTTTAAAAGCAATTACGGGAGTAATCACTTGTCTCTTACTATCTCTTAAAAAACCTTGTTTACGAATAGTAGCCCATCTCTCAGGATTAGCATACATCAAGGGAACTTTTACTTCTTCACCTTGTTCTATTACCGTAGGTTTAATCACATTATTAAAATAATACATAATAGAAGCATCAACATCTAATAAACCAACTTCTACATTTTTAACTGTATCGTTGTTTCTACTTTTTACTGTGCCTCTATTTGCTACACCACCATATTGAATAAGTCTTTCACTACGTGGTAATGGTTTTAATCTTGCCACTAATTACTCCTAATTCTTTCTATCTGTAAGTTAGAACGTCTAACTAAGAATGCTGATAACACGACAGAGAAGTTATTATCTACTTGTCCACCGATTAATTGATTCTCATTCATATTTGAAACTTCCCAATGACCAAAGTTCCAATCTATAACATCACCAAGTTCGGGTCTTACATCTGCATCTTGTAATGATTGTCTAAGTATAGCAAATGTAGCATTTTGTCTTAAATCTGGTCCGAACTCATCTGTGTTAAAATCGAAATCATCTGCAGTTATCAATGCAGTTGTCTGAACACCTGGCTTGTATACTTTACCAGCTGCAGCTTCACCATACATATTTGTCTTGGTTTCTTGTATAGCGTGTTGATAAATAACTATTGTCTGATTAATTATACCATCTTGATTGGATGGTAAATCACCAACAAGTTCATTATTAATTCTATCAAAGAAATTTTGATCGTCTTTTGAATAATATCTTGTAGCCATTTAGTTATCCTATGTAAATTGGATAAGGAACTTTTTGCAGTTTCTCCTGTAATGCTTGAGCCTCATCCCTTTCTTGTTCCATAAGAGCTTTTCTACTTGTTTGTTCCAACATCTCTCTTAATTGTGAAATCAAAAATTCTTTTTCAGTCTGAGCCTCTTGTCTCAATGTCTCTCCATCTAAACTTGTATCAGCATTAGGAATAGGTATAGTTCCATACTTTCCTCTAATCATTCCTAATAATTCTTTTGTCAATGCTAACCCATACTTTCTAATCCATTGAACACCCACCGAGTTTATAGAAGTATACTTCATATCTTGGTATGGTATATTAGAGTAATCTGAAACTACTCCAGACCCACTCGCCGTTCCGTATGGTCTTCTCAATAAATTATCTCTGTCTTCTTTAACCACATAATCAAAGTATAAATCAAATGTTGATGTAGGATTGGGAAATATTCTTAAATTGTTATTCGTCATTTCGAAAGTATATGCTGATTTTCTAATTTGGTCATTAAACTCAATAGCTTGTATCCTCAATAAATCTTCATATATCGGCATTAGTGTAAAAGATACTGCTGGTGAATAACCACCAAAACCAAATCCATCTATCATGTTAATACTACCATATCCTGTAGTTGCATATGGATCGAAATATCTTTGAATAGCAGGACTTGCTTCATAATATACTCTTTTAACTTCTATTCCTTTACCACTTTCACTTACTTCTGAGAATAAAGCGTTTAAATCATATGTCTGTGAACCACTACCTACAGTAACTTTACCTTTTTTCCACTCTATATCACCACCAACACCAGCTGCTGTTCCATATTGGCTAGAAAGTTCTATAGTTCTACCCAAACTTGTTGTTAAATTTCTATGTGTGAATGTTGAACTTGTAGGTTGACCTTGTGCATTTAATAAATTATCTTTTATATTAAACTGATTGACTTGAGCTGCGTATTCTGCTGTAGCTTCTTCGTAACAAGCAAAGAATTGCGCAGATTGTAATTCAACCGACATAATCGGATAACCCATTCTTTTTGCTGACCATTCTGCAAATTTGACAGAAGCACTTGCGAAACTAGCTTCTGCGTCATATAATTGCCAGGGTGTTGAACCTGACGAGTTAAACGAAGCGCTTCCCGGCCATATTGGCTGTTGTGCCATAAATTTCTCCTAAATAATAGAGTTAGATATATCTATAAATAAATATCGAAGAAACAAAAAAGGGGATGAACGAACATCCCCTTTTAAGTTGTTTAATAATAAGTGTTACTTATTATGAAGTTGCAGTCGTGAATGTTCCTGTTGCGCCTGTGCCTTCTGCGATTGCGTCTATTTTGACTAACCATCTGTTAGCTATCGGTGCGTAGAAATGCATAATAGTTCCTATACCCATTACATTAGTATTAGCTGCTGCTGGTGTGTATATTAACTTGATAGCTGTTGGTGTTGCTGGTGTTCCTGATGTAATTACACCAATTCCACCTTTACCATTAGCTGCTATTGTTTGTTTTGAAAAAACTACATCTGTTCCAGCGCCTACTGCACCTCGAGCGAAGATAGTGAAAGTGTTAGCTTCATCCATATCACCGATAATGTGTAATGCTGTGTGTGTGTCTGCTGCACATACTGGTAGATATATTGCACCTGCTGCTCCTGTATCGTGAGCTGATGTGTTCAATGCACCTGCGTTCATAGTAGCTGCTAGAATTGCTGCTGCGTTTCCACCGACACCTGCATCTGCTTCTGCGTCTGTGATTGCTACAACTGTTCCTGTTAAGTTATTACAGTTTCCTGTTGCAAAGTCTAAGTAGTTAGACGATATTCCACCTGTAAAGGTGTTGAATCCACTAAGTGTTTGGGCGTCTGTTAAAGTTACCATGCTATCAGCCATGTCATCCATATCTCTAGCATGCGTTCTGCGCAATCTATTCTTAATATTGCCTTTTGTTGTTGAAGCCATTTGCTTCTCCTAAGTTATTAGTTTTAATTGAAAATCCTATGACAGAGGTTAACCGAAGTCGAGGCTCTATCATCGTATTCAAGAAGTAAAAGGTTAACCGAAGTCGAGGCTTTTACTCATCGTCTACAGTTATAAATATCTGGGGAATAAAAAAAGGGTGATATTTCTACCACCCTTTCTTATAGATCAAGAACGTTAAGTTCTTAGTGTACTAATTACAAACTATTAAATATAGTTTACATCAGCTACGATTACAGTACCGTAGAATTCAGGACGAACCATCTTCTTCGCGTACCTAGTCATTACACCTTTTCTTGGTGTAAAGTTCTTAGGATCGTATACTAATGGTGTCATTATAAGAGGTACATACGGAGCATAAACCGCGCCAGTTTCTAAGAAATTACTTCCTCTAAAACCAACTAAGATTTTGTTTTCCTGCATATAAGGGTTCTTATAAACCGTATAACGGTTATTAAGAGCACCTACTTTTTGTACGCCCATAGCGAATGACTTATTAGCTGCGTCTGCATCTGAATCAGAAGCGTATCCAGGAATAGACTCTATTACTGTTGCTGTTTCAGGTGAAACCACCATGAAGTTAGCACCACCTCTAAGAGTTTTCTGATGGATAGCGTTTGATACTGATTGTATTTTGTTTCCAAGTGTCTGGAACCACTCACCTTTAGTGTAAGCGTTTGAAGCACCTGAAGACTCAATGAAAGTAGAAGAGGCTGAGTCAAATTCATGACCTACTCTTGCTGACCACTTTTCTTCTTTAGCAGTTGCACTAAGCATTAACATATCAAGGATTTCTAAGTCGATTTCCATTGAAATGTATTCACTTAACATAGCTGTCAATTCAGCCTCTGCGTCAACACTATGATAAGCGTTCAAGTCTTGAGCTAGCTCAGGTGACCATACTGCTTTCAATTTACGTGTCTTCGCAACGATTGCGACAGATTTAAGTGATATATCGATTTCTGGAATGTCAACATCAGTTTCAGGATTTGCATCAAATCCAGTTGCTGATTGCTCAAAGTCACCTCTAGTTGTATCTGTCGGTGCTTTGTGGTACTTGACTTCCCAAGAACCTGTAAAGTCTGCTAATGTGTTCTGTGCTGGGTCAACAATAAACACAACGTTACTTGCACTAAACTTAGTGTAAGCTGGGTATAGTGTTGTAATTGCTGTGTTATTACCAGCGACAGTTGAACCAGAAATTGAGAATGCGCGAACGCCTTCTTCATCAAGTGCACTGTCAATGTCAGATTTTGGTATTACCATTCTGACTAAGCTTCCAGCTGCTACAGAAGCAGATAGGTCTGGTTCAAAATCAACATTTTCCCACGTTGCAGAAGAGGAAACTACGTTTCCGTCTTGTGTTATTGTTGCGCGGTTATCGTTGATTGAGTATCCAAATTTACCTGATCCGTAAAGACCACCCGTTGCGTCAGCATTTGACTTTGATGTGTTACCGAAAACATCAGAGTTTTCAGTATGTAGACCATTTTGGGCCGTACCATATTTAAAGTCAAGATAGAAGATAAGTCCACTTGGTAGGTTCATAGGCTGAACAGAAACGAATTCCTGTGCTGCTAATTCACCAAATATTCTGCGAACTAATGGAAGGGCTACGCCACTCCACTCTTCTTGGTTAGCGGCAGTTCCGGTGCGACTTGCTTCGTCAATTAATTGACGTGCTTGGTTTTCAAGAAGAACAGCCATACCATGTGTCTGTGTTTCTCCTTCAATACCTTCTAAAAGCCCGGTTGGCTCCCACTTGTTTACTAACTTACGAGTCTGTTCAAGCAACTGACGGTGAGGGTTGTATCCCTCCATCAATTTTGTTAAATTGCCTGTTTTTTCACTCATTTTAATCTCCAAAAGAGTAATGATTAAAGAATATTAGCTAACTTCTGAAAACGTGCTTTTACATCTGTGCCTTCAGAAATTATTTCTTCTTGCTTTTCAGATTTTGTAGAAGCAACAGCTTTAGATGCTGAGCCTTTAGTCTCTTTAATCGGTTTAATATTTTCGTTACCAAAATTCTCAGCGACAGTTGCATATACCAACTTTATTTCTCTAAGAGTTTTAGCTCGATCGAATGTTTCAACTACTTTCATCTTCTGCTCGTTATTCATTCCAAACGCTCTAAAGAGTTTGTTTGTGAATAAGAGTTTAGCATTAAGTAAATTGACTTCATTTAGTTTTTCACGTAGATATTTCACTACCTTACGATGCTCTTTAAGGTCTCCCTTAAGCGTTACGACTTCCTCTGTAGCTTCAGTTACTTCATCTTCAGAAAGCGCTTTAATCACTTCTTCTAAATCAATATCTTCTTCTACTTCTTCAGACTCATCGACTTCTTCAGCTTCGTCAACTTCTTCTTCTTCGGTCATTTTTGCTTTTCCAGCAGTACCGATTCCAGAAGACTTATCAACGTCACCTTTTTTATTCTCACCTGAACCGATGCCAGAAGATTGGTCGACTTCTTCGTCAACTTCTTCAGCTTCGTCAACTTCTTCAGCTTCATCAACTTCTTCAGCTTCATCTACTTCTTCAAGTTCTCTCAGGATCTCATCTAAGTCAAGGTCTTCATCCATCTCATCATCATCTTCGTCTTTCATCTCATCGACTTCTTCAGCTTCTTCATCTTCTTCAGCTTCCATGACAGGTGCATATTTGACACCGTTGATTTCAATGACGCCTTCATCTTCCATCTCTTCTTCGCCATCTTCATCACCCATGTCCATGTCGTCTTCGTCGCCCATGTCATCTTCCATGTCAGCTTCCATGTCAGCTTCAGGTGCTTCTTCGCCATCTTCGTCATCCATTTCGTCACCATCACGTCCCATGTAAGAGGATTTTCCAGCCATTTCGTCTTTTGCTTCTTCGTCTTCACCATCTTCATCTTCGAGTTCATCGATTTCTAATTCATCGACTGCATCTTCCATTTCAGATTGGATCTTTTTAGAAAGCATAGATTTTAAACGAGGTGTGAACGCTTCTTCAAGAGCCAGTTTTGCATTAGCAAGTGCAGTTTCTCGAACCGCTTTTGCGTCAGCAATTGCATCTTTTAAAAGTTCATCCATTTTAATTCTCCATAATTGGATTCAGTATAGTTATTTGGAACTATAATAAGTTATTTAACTTTCAGGTACACTTTATGATGTATTGTGAAAATACGAAAGTGTATTTCGTTTTATATAAATATATAAAATTTAGAAAAATCAATCAAATGATTGTCTTTTTCTTCGTGCTTTAGCCTTAGCTTTTTTCTCTTTTCTAATTAATGATGGTTTCATATAGTATTCTCTTTCTCTTAATTCATAAAGAATCTTACTATCTTTAACCTTCTTCTTAAAAATTGATATTGCTTTTTCTATTGATTGTCCTCTACGGACTTTTACTTCTATCAAGTAAACCTCTATTTTCTAAATTTAATTGCCAATGTCTTTTAATCTTCTAACAGGTTTGTTCTTTTTAGCCTGAAAGGTTTCGCCCATTGCTTTGGCAACTGCTTTTCTTCTTTTATGTAGATATTTGTCGGAATCGTCTGTATCTCCGTCATTATCTATATCTTTATCGTCTCTATCTTCAAAATCATCTTCAGGTTCTATCTTACTTGGATCGACTTTATCTAGAGCTTCTTCCACTTCATCTTCATCGTGACCTGGTTTATGAGCTTCATCTATTTCATAATATCTACCAAGAATGTGTCCCATATCTTCATATAGAGATTCCATTCTTTGTTGTAGTGCGTTTGCTTCTTTTGCTATCTTTGTAAACTCACCTGAGGTATTACCTAATGATTTCATATTTTTATTGATAGTAACCTTATCAAACCAATCATCGGTTTCTTGTAAGGTAGCTACACGAGCTTTATCAGCTAATTCAGAAAGACCTTTAGCAACGTCACGAAGTGATCCTTCTCTGTAAATCATTTCACCCATACGACTGAAACTTTTCACTTCTTCTACAAAAGCACCCGTATCGACACGTTTCTTATCTTCACCAAACCATTCACCCTCTACCAAATCTGACATAGATGGTACTGATATCGAATTGATTGGTTTCTGAGTAACCAAACCACCAACGGTTGAGAAAGCTGTCGAACCAAAGCTTTCTTTAATTAAATCTTTCATTTTTATGTCTTTTGCCATAATTAACTCCTATATAGTATAAATATAAACTATCTTAATTTTCCACGTTTTGAATATCTTCTAAATCCATTTCTTACTTTATTCCAAAGTACTCTCATAAAATCTCTTTCGCCTGTAGATGTGTCTCTAACTGGACCACTCATAATAGCTCTCTGTAAATCAAAAGCATCGTATTTACCACTCTTTACACCATCCATCATTTTCTTAATTGACATTTGTGATGCTTTACCTAAAATCTTTGACATACCTACGATATCTTTTTCAACCATCTTTTGTGCTTCTGGTGAACTGTAAGGTTGTTGTGATGGTGAAGTGATTGGTGCTTCATCTACAGATTCTAATATGTAATCACCATCTCTATGTTGTGATATACCACTCATTTTTTTTACCATACCTGCTGTTAAATCAATTCCCATCTTTTTTGCAGTATCTTTTAAATCTTTAAAACCAGCTGCTCCACCCTCATCAGAAAGTTTCTTTTTTAAAGCTTTAACTAATTTATCTGTTGATTCTTTCAATTCGTGTGCCATCTTTAATTTTTGTTTTTTAGTATCTGAAGAGCCTGTTGCTTTATATCCTAATTGTTCTGCATTTTCTATTCTTGCTTTTTCAAACTTATCTTTATCTTTACCTTTAAGTTCTCCACCGAAACCCTCATCGGTTACTTTTTCAGGATCGTATTCAAAATCTGGTTCTTCAGGCATTCTATTACCACTTACAGTAACAGCTTTAGGTCTAACTGCTATAATCGTCTCTCTAACCTTTTTAGCACCATACTTTGTTACTAATTTTTGTAAGGTTTCTTTTTTCAGACGACTTTTTTCAGCTCTTCCACGATTAGTTGATTCTTTTTCAAATCCCACTATCTTTCCCCCTTTATGTGATGCATCTTTACCATCACCATTACCATAAGTTCCTTTTTTTCTGTTATACTGATTTAACTCAGCTCTATATTTTTTAGATTTGGTGGATGATTGAAATTTCTTATATTCTGCTTTGTAATCTCTTTCTTCCTTAACCTTATTGGGTAAATCCTTATGTTTAGTAGAAGCATACTTCTTAGTTGACTTCTTCTTCATTCCTTTAGCAGCATCCTTTACATCTTTAGATGCTTCTGACCCCTTCATCTCACCCTTTTTATAAGCGTGAACCATCCCCATAAATTTTTGTTGTGCTTTAGACTTAGCAGGCATTACATTACTCTTTTTAATACCTTTAATATAGCTCTATTTGTATCACTATATTGTGAATTGTAATTATCTTTATCAACTTCTACATCTATCTTAGATGCCATCATAGCTAATTGTCTAATTGCTTTTTTTCTATCACCAAGTAAAAATCTTGTCATAACATCTGCTAATTTCTTATCCATCTGTTCTGTAACAACTGTCTTATCCTTTTGATGATTTTTCATTACGCTTGATAGTGTAGGTAATGGTTCTCCAAACCCTCTCTTGAGATTTTTGTTTTCTGTTATTGATTCCTTTGTAGAACAACAATCCCCACCACAATCACAATCGTTTTGTTTTATTAAATCTTTTAGTTTTATCATTTGTTTCTCTTTAATGCTGCTAATACTTGATAAATTGTAAAATTATCTTTTTCAAGATAGTTTTTATCTTCAGGATTCTTGATAATTTTTTTTATTTTATTAAT
>TARA_R110002073_G_scaffold146502_1_pt1 | contig 13319 bp, 11 predicted proteins | sample TARA_R110002073 | Tara Oceans TARA_R110002073 (sample SAMEA4397174) | marine metagenome | biome: Polar Biome; feature: [DCM] deep chlorophyll maximum layer (ENVO:01000326); material: water (ENVO:00002006), including particulate matter (ENVO:01000060) such as... | depth 40 m
CTCAAGATCGTCGTCTTCGGTGAGGATGCGAGTAAGAAGGCAAAGGAGGCGCTTCGCCAACGCTTCCGAACAGAATGTGAATCTCTTCACCGTCTAGACCACGAGGCCATTCCCTATATCTACGCGAACGACACCCACGAGGGGATTCCGTTTCTCGTAATGGAGAAGGCAGCCGGTGACCGGTTCGATCGAGCGTTCCCTCGCTTGCTCGCGATCGGCGGGTGGGAAGCTGTTTTTCATATGGCGCGGCAGGTTGCTTCTGCCATCGACGCAGTACACGCGGCAGGTTTAATCCACCGCGACCTTAAGCCCGCGAACATCATGGTCGAGCCAACGACGGGCAAGGCAATGGTTGTGGACTTTGGAATTGCTCGGGTCGAGGGCTCCAAGCTGACTGCAGCGGGCTTCATAATCGGAACGCCTGGTTTCTGTCCGCCGGAGCAGTGTCAAACTAAGCCGATTCCAGCCAGCGACCAATGGTCGTTCGCTGCTTGCTTCTATGCAATGCTGACGCATCTGCGCCCCGGTACTCTGCCAGGAGAGGAGCGCAGCAAGATTGCCAGCGCAGATTTGATGGTTCTGATCTTGGAGCGCATCATTGCCGGTAAATATCTGTCGTTCGCAGACGCTCCGAAAATTACCGAGGTTCCGCCTGGTTTTGTGGCGGCAGTGACGCGAGCCATGTCTCAGGACCCCGCGCATCGCTTCCCTTCACTAACCGCATTTGTCGACGCCATGGCGGGTACGATTCCCGATGCAAAGGCACTAGTTAGCATTCCGACAGAGGCGGCACTTAAGGCATGGATTGCAACCAGTGATGCTCTCGACGAAACGCCTTTTCTGCTCGTTCAACCCACGCCGCTCGTGTTGCCTGCAACCCAGGCCTGCAGCCCAACAGCACTGGCTGCGACGCCAGCCGCTAGTCATATGCCAGCTGCGAGCTCGCAGCTGACGCACGGTGCCACGGAGAATATTCGTCGCACTGCTGTCAGCGGCTACGTGGCACCTTTGGCGCTCGTATTGGCTGTCTTAGGTGGCGCTGGCTACTACGTGCTTGCGGGTAGGGGAGGGGACTCTGTTACTGCGAAGGGTAATGTAGAGGCGCCTGTGGTGATAGCCGGGCACGGTTTGGCAGTCGAGGTTTCCTCAGCCTCAGAGGCTGCACCTCGCCCAGACGTTCCTGCGGCTCCATCGAGGCTTTCCGTGGGGATCCTAGCGAAGGCCGATGGGGTACTTGTCGAGGGCCTCGAGCTGCGGATTGGCAACCAAATGTTTGTGACACCAACTAGCGTTGAGCTTCCAGCCGGTGTCATTGAGTTGTCCGTCGCTGACGCGAAGTATGCCGGCGCCTACGACTGCTCAGTGTCGGAGGAATCGCCGGTCTGTCAGATTGCCCTTGTGAGCACAGCACTGCATCCTCAGTCTCGCCCCTCTAAACTCCGGAAGCGCGGGGGTAGCAAGAACGCTGCTGGTTTTGTTGACTTGGATAAGCATGCAGGGAAGGGCGATAGCCCCTTTATCTTCTTTGACAAGTCTAAGAAGAAAGCCTCCGATTAGATCGACCAAGGTTGCTGAAGGCGCACTGCGAAGCACTAAGAACCTCTGCATCGGTGCCATGCTCGAGGCCGTTCGAGACCGAACACGCACCGTCGATCTGAAGCAGGTCAATCGTGTCCTCCTGCAGCCCCATTGGCGCAGAAGGGAGGACATGATCAGCTAGCGCGTCCTCCTGGTCGCAAGCTGCGAATGTCCCGTGAGACTCGATCGCCAACCTGTGCGATCGGGTCTCTTTGCGCTTTCGGTCGCATTTCGATCGGCCGAATCGGTCGCAAGATACGCAAGGCTTACGACCATTGAAGCTAGTTTATACGATGTCAGCGTGGAAATTCGGTCAAATTCTTACGACGTCAAATCGGTACTCGCATACGATGTCAATCTGGAACTCAACAGCAAAGCACAACAGAGCTGTCCCATGAGCGGGCGCACCTGTGCGAAATGAGCGCCACCACATCGCTCAGTGAAACGATGGGCAGCTGACTACTTGTTCAGTGGCTCACTTTCAAATGAGCGCTACTGGATCAATTTCGCATGAGCGCTGACAGCACAAAGAACCTCTGCATCGGCGCCATGCTCGAGGCCGTCAGAGACAGAACGCGCACCGTCGATCTCAAGCAGGTCAATCGTGTGCTCCTGCAGCCCCATTGGCGCAGAAGGGAGGACATGATCTCCTAGCGCCCCAGCGCCGTCACAAGCGGCACAGTTGCGAGAGGCTCGGTCGCCAACGCGCGCGATCGAGCCTCTTTGGCGTTTCGGCGGCGTCCCGATCGGCCGTGGGCGTCGTACGCCCGCGGACGGCTACGACCAATGAGGCACATTTACACGACGTCAGCGCGGAAATTCGGAGAAATTCTTACGACGTCAGAAAGGTACGCTCGTACGATGTCAAAGATGAACTCAACACCAACGGTCGGGGATTTCCGAGTTTTCGTCATGTCTGATCTGGGATGCCCCCCATCGACTCTAGAACATCACATACAACGGCTCGTAGTCCCTTGAGAGTGCTAGAGGCGAGGTAAACATAGACTAGTCCCTCGAGGATCTCGTATTCCACAAGTTCACCTTGGGGTGTGCTCAAGGCACCTGCCAGCTCCTCATGTTTAACAGGTCTGCCAAGAGCCTCTCTCACTGCAGCCACGAACACACTCTCTTCTGGGGTTCCGTCAGGAAACTTAAACGCTTTTCTGTACAACATGTTGGCATTCCAGGCAGTCTTCACCTAGTGGTAATCACTCTGCCATTCAGGCATTGGGGTAGTCCAGAGCTTTCGGATAAGCATAGCCGGCGCCGAAGAGGCTATTGTCGGGGAACTCGCGGATGCGCAAGGAGTGGCAGTCGACCTCGGTGGATACTTCATGCCCAAGGATGAGCTGGCCGGCCCTGCAATGCGCCCGAGCGCAACTTTCAACGTCATCATCGACGGAGCCAATGCCTAGTCATGGCTGACAAACCCGAGGCTAAGAAAAGTCCCAAGCGTATTAAGAAGCTCGAAGTGATGGTCGCCGAGACCATCCGCGAGACTCACGATACAACGACCTTGATGCTCTTCTCGGGCAACGAGAGCTTGGACTATAAACCTGGGCACTTCTGCACCATCGACCCCCATCAATTTGATGGGCTCGAACGATGGGGCATGTACCTCGAGTACCAGAAGGGCAAAAAGGAAAAGCCTCGGGCCTATTCCCTCGCATCTTCACCCCACGAGAAATACTTGGCGGTGACGATCAAAGAGGAACGCTACATTCCAGGGGTTACGAAGTATCCCCCGCTGCTCTCGCCGATTTTGGTGCGTCGCATCCCTCGCGGCACGCGCATGGAGATCACCGGCTTCACCGGCCCGTACTACCTTCCCGACGACATTGAGAGCCGCACCGACCACGTGGTGCACATTTGCGCTGGTTCGGGCTTTGTTCCCAACTGGAGCATTATCAAGTACGCGCTGCATCACGATCTCAAGGTCCGCCATACGGTGATTTACGGCAATCGCACCTGGGATGACGTGATCTACCGCCACGCACTCGAAGACCTGCGCCGAAAGCACCCCGACAAGCTCAAGGTGATTCACGCGCTGAGCCGAGAGCCGGGCGCGGACTCCCTCGGTCCCCAAGTCTATGCGGGGCGCGTGGGTGCTGAGCTCATTCACGAGCACATTCCCGACCCAAGTGCGGTGGAAGTCTTTGCCTGCGGTCCCGCGCTTAGCAAGTGTTGCGAGGGGCACAGGCGGTCCCGAAACGGCAACCATGCTTGGCTTGGGCGCAATCCTAGGCTTAGCGTCCCCGGTGGAAGGCATCAATGCTTATTGTGTCGGCATCTAACACTAGCTGGAAATTCGCAGTTCTTCTTCCAGCCCCGCATCAACAATGATGCGCCGCGCCAAATCGATTTTTTCCGCGTTGACCATTATGCGCTGCGGAATGGCCCCAATGGAGCCTTCAAGCATGCTTGTATTGCGGTCAGTCCATAAGCATTCGATGTCCGCATCGCGCATCAATGCTTCAACGAAGGATAAGGTTACAATATTGTTCGAGCGTAATAATTCTTCCATGCCTAAGTTAACGCATTAGTGAAGCGATAGCTCAAGCGTTCACCACTCACAAAAAGCAGACAATTTGTTTACTTGCGCCAATTCGCCACTTGTCGTGCACTTAATGAGAATTTATGCTGACTGTGACTGAATTGGAGAGCCGTTTTGGGCGTAGTTGTATCGTTAAATGAAGTGCCAAAAGGCAATGGCATTCAAGCGCTGACTGAGCTCGCCGGCAAGCGGACCGTCTCAACACCGCCGCTTCTAAGAAGTGTTCGTACGTCGGCTGTGAAGATTGGATCTCTATCCATGATGAGCTTGGTCGTTCCCGTGAGAAAGCCCTCCTCGGCGTCAATGAGATTGCGTACTGCTTGCTTCATCCAAGCACCTGTCGGCTCGTGCACGATGCCGCCAATCTCAACGCGCCGGCTGGCCAGGTCGATGACGATCAAAACGTGGTAGCGGTCTACGGTGCGAGGACGCCCGGGTCGTCGACGCTTTGAGCCGTCGTACTTCGCAGCAACAAGCTGGCGATACCAGCGCAGAATCGTGTCGGGCGTGACGATGCATCCCAGGTCGACGAGACCGCGACGACCAACAAGCTTTCCCGTTCGCAAGCCTAGGCGACATTAACCTGCTTTTCTAGAATGGCCTGAGTGCATTCGATGTGCATTCGCAGCTTTTCTCCAGTTGTGAGGGGCCTTATTAGGGTACCAAGCAGATTGCTGTAAAAATGTGGGTTAAGGGCTAGGGCGGTTCTTGACCATTGATCTGGGTTGGTGCAGTAGGCTACAGCCGCGGTTCCCAGCCTGTGCTCCAAGGCATCATGTCCCTAGATCCTCAATTTCGTTGCGAGATTGGGCCTCTGAAGATGGCTGCCACTGCAAGGTTTGCCGAGGTTCTCTCGAGGGGAGATGCTGTCAGCATGGGGACTTTCAGCCGAAGGCAGCTGCAAACGAGAGCATCACTTAGCGATGAAGACATGAGGGAGGTGTTGCGCTGCCGCGGCGATCACAACCGCCTGGGCTTCGCCTACCAACTTGGATTCGTTCGATTGCTGGGTCGTTTTCCGCAACAGAGACCGTTTGAGCAGCTTTCAGAGCTGGCTGACTACGTCTGCGGTCAGGTTGGGCTTGAGCGACCGGAGCTCGACTACTACGGCGCTCAGCGCGATACCGTACTGAGCCACCAAGATCGAATTAGGTCTTATGTTGGACTTCGCCGCCTTGGCCCAGAGGAGCTTGGCGAGCTCGCGACTTTTATTTTCAAGGCGGCATGTCGTTTGGAACAATCCGTCGCTCTTCAAACGCGGGCGAAAGAATTCCTGCGGGAGGAGCGAATCCTTTTGCCCGCAGAATCCACACTGTTGCGAGTTGTTGGAGAGCATCGCAAGCGGGCTCGGGAAATGGTGTTTGCAAGGCTGGCATCTAGCATCCCATCAAGTCTGGCTGGGACGCTAGACGGGCTTCTGAGCGTCGAGGTGACGAAATTCGCCTTGGTAATCTGTCCATCGAACACAGCAAACGCTTCTTACCGATCGGTGAGTTCTTCATGCCTGATTCCGTTTGGGAAGAGAAACGAAGTCAGTTCTTCGGGCGGGCAGGGCTACCTCTTCGCTCGGGCGAGGTTTCATCATTTCTGCAGCAACGTCTCGGAAATGCCTATGATCGTTTCTCGAACGCAGCTCCGGGGAATACCTATGCGACCGTGGACGAGGATGGTTGGCACCTTTCTGTTGATTCCACAGAGCGCTTGGGTGCCGACTCTCAAGATGCTCTCGATGGGCTCAAATCCTGGCTTGGTCATCACATGCGTCGCATCAACCTCGCCGACTTACTCATCGAAGTAGACAACGACATCGGCTTTTCGCGCTCCTTCATGGCGCCGTCTCTTCGCAAGGACCCGTCCCCCGATGATGTGTGCACGACCTTGGCTGCTGTGATGGCCCTGGGTTGCAACATTGGTCCATTCACAATGAGTCAGCTGACTAAAGGGGTTACCTATAGCCAACTGAAACGGGTTTGCGATTGGCAGATGACTAGCGAAGCTCAGCGGAGCGCGCTGGCGCAAGTCGTCGATGCAATCTCTGGTCTGGACACGTCGCTGTACTGGGGCGAGGGCAAAACCTCCGCCAGTGATGGTCAGCGATTTGCGCTGCCGCGGAAGGTTCTGCAGCAGACCTACAGCAAGGTCTTCAGCGACTACGCTCTTGAGTTCTATAGCTTCGTCGCTGACAACTACGCACCTTTCTACAGCTCACCGATCGAATGCACGGACCGGGACGCAGCCTTCGTGCTTGATGGACTCCTCTACAACGAGAGTGAACTTGAACTGGAAGAGCACTACACCGATACGCACGGATACACCGAGATCAACTTCACCGCCTTCACGATGCTTGGAAGGCGCTTTTGTCCGCGCATCCGAGGGATCAAGCACCAACGCATTTATCGCATCGACAAGGAACGTGACTACGGACCTCTCGATGTCATCGTTGGGCGCTCTGACCGAACGATCGACACGGCTCTGATCGCCGAACATTGGGATCAACTCGGCCATCTTTACGCCTCGCTTGAGGCTGGTCATTCTACCGCGTCAGTGGTTCTCAAGCGCCTCGCTGGCTATGACCCAAGAATCGTTTCTACCGCGCAAACCGAGACCTTGGAAGAATTCTCAAGACAGAGTTCATCTTGCAGTATCTGTCGGAGCCTTCTCTGCGCGGGCGAGTGCGCCGCGGGCTTCTTAAAGTTGAGCAACTCCATGCGCTGGCGCGGGATATCTTCTACGGTCGCCGTGGTCGAATTAACGCTCGCGAACTCACGGAGCAGATGAATAGCTGTAGTTGTCTCACACTCATCATTGCTTGCATTATCTACTGGCAAGCGCGGGAGATTTCTCGAGTCATCCGCTCGGGTGAACCCGAGAAGCATGGGATAGATCTCTCGATGCTTGAGCACGTGAGCCCAATCGAATGGGAAAACGTAGTGCTTTATGGGCAGTACGTTCTCAAGCGGGGCCAAGTGCGTTCGGGGCCAGCCAAGAACCGCAAAGGGCCAGCACAACAGAGTCTTCCTGGGATGGCTTAACCCACAATTTTACAGCAATCTGCTTAGTACCCTATTAAATGACTTCAGCGACTGCGCGAGCAGCGGAAGTATCCGAGTCTCCTACGACCTGGCTCAGCCTGCTCCCGCCACAGGGTTTCTTGTTGAGTTTGACGTAGAAATTGGTGGCCACGGAGTACAGGGCACTGTGATGGTCAGCGATTTTCAGGAACTATCGTATCTCCCCTAGCGTAGTGGAGTGATCTAATCAATAGGCGTCAAATCTATCGGCACCCTGTCAAATAGGGGGGCACGCCCATTCGTGTAAAAACCTACGGTAAGGGTTTCCGAGGAGGGGAGGGCTCGCTTCCGAAGTGATACGTACCGCTTGGAATTACATGGGTATGTGCGAGCGGAGAGATCCTCGCGAGGTCTGCATCTTTCGCATTGAGCTTCGCGGTGATGCTGTTGATGCGCATCGTATTCCAAACCAGCACCGCGTTTGAGAGTAGCGAGAGCGCGCTCGCTTTGTTCATCAAGCCTAGAGTATGAAGAAAGCCCAATAACGGCAAATGCCGCTTAGCGATTAGGACAGTGGTTGTCCAACGGAGCGGGGTTGCTCAATTAACAATGACTCCAATCCTGCACGTTTGGCGCCGCATGCACGGCGACCCATTTGCCGCGCGCACTTAGGCCCCCCTTCGAGCTTCAGCGCGCCACCGTTGCAAATGCGCAAAGCCTCATGCTACCTACCGAAGATCTCATGTCTCTTGCCCGGGCTCTAAGCACCGCGCGCGCTCGACGATTTACAGGCCGCGCCGACCAAACTGAGAAATTCGACCAGTTCATGGCAGCTGAGGATATGCGCCTTCTCTTTGTGAGTGGCCCCGGCGGAATGGGCAAGACGACCCTGCTGCGGTGGTGGTGTGATCGGGCGATGTCGCAACAGCGTCCGGTAGTGTACTTGGACCTTCGCGAGGTGTTTGCTGACCGAGCCAGCGTCTTGAACGCTGTGCGCGACGCAGGTAATTCTCTCGGGGACGATGGTCTACTATTCCTCGACACTTTCGAGTTGCACGCCAAGATCGAGGCTTGCTTTCGCAACGAGGCCTTGCCTGCATTGGGTGGCACCACAAAGGTCGTCATTGGTGGACGACTCTCGCCGTCCTCGGAATGGCTGCGCGACATTGGCTGGCGGCCGCTTATGGTGGTATCTGAGCTTGGGCCTCTCAGCCCCGAAGACTCAGAACAATACCTAAACAGCTTCGGCATTGCGAAGGAGCATTCAGCGGAAATCTGCCTGCTTGCCAGGGGCTATCCGCTGGGACTTGCCGTCCTCGCAGAGCTGCCTCGCGAAGATCTAGAGGACGCGGCTGCAGACTCGGAAGCGTTGCTCGCCGCAACCGTCATGAGCATGCTCGACTACAGCCCATCCCAAGGGCACCGGGATGCGCTATTCGCGGCAAGCATGCCAGCGAGTTTCGATGCAGAAGTACTCGCTGAAATTTTGGATACTCCGGATGCAGGCCCGCTTTACAGTTGGCTGCAGAGGCTTTCCTGCGTTCAGTTCACACAGGGGGGAATCAGCCTCCACGATATCTTTAGAGACTTGGTGCATGACACATTCATCAACCAATCTCCCAGCAAGTATCTCGGATTTGCAGACAGACTAGGACGCCGCAATTGTCGTATGCAGGCCTCCGCACGGACACGAAAGCAGTGCGTGCGGGCCTTCGTCGACTTTAACTACGGCTGGCGTGGGATCGAACCCTTCCGAAGCGGGCACACGCTACGTCGTAACTCGCAACACTACCTAGATAGCATTCGCGAAGAAGAACACGGTGAAGTTGTTACCGTCTTGGAGCGATTTGCTTCAGATATAGACATTCAGTGGGTCCCCCATTGGATGCGACTGCAGCCTGAGAACTTCCACGTATTTCGAAACAAAGATGGAACCCTTGCTGCGTTCCTACAAATTGTCGAAATCCAGGATCCATTCGCCGCTCGCCGCTCGCTAGATCCGTTGATAGCGTCCGCGGCTAGGCACGCTATCAAGAGCTGCAGTTTCGAGCACACTAAGAAAGTACTGGTTATTCGATTTTGGACCGACATGCAGGAGGGCCTCGAATCGACTGCAGCGACCTCCGATGCGATTCGATTCTTGGGAGGCATTCTGACCACCACAGCCGATGCAGCTATGGTCCTAGGCTTTAACCCTACATCTGCAGGGCGAGACTTCTTTATTCTCGTCGCTACGGGCTTCGTCACACGAATTGAGGAGCTCGATATCACCGTCGGCGAGCAGGAGACCCAGTACCAGGGCTTTGGCAACGACTACGAGGCCCGGCCCGCAGACCGATGGATGACAGAAAGCCATGCCAGGGCCTACGGCTTTGCCCGGGCTCAGCTAAAGCTCAGTAGCCAATCCGGGGCGCTGGCCCAAGACGAGGTCTGTGACGCCATTGCGAGTGCACTGGAAAGCTTCGGTGACGACTTGAACCTTAGCAAGGGTGACATCACACGATGCCTGGGTATTGCCCTCGATGCCCCACCCGCAGAAGTGGCATCACAAATTCGCTCATCACTTCGAGCCATCATTGATCGGATCGGCGGCACCGCTGTGCTCGACGAGAGCCGCGAGGCTCTTGTGCACGGGTGTGAGCAGCCCGGCCTCAAACACACTGCGGCTGCCAACGAGCTTGGCATGAGCTATCGCACCTTTCGCCGCCGACGCAAAGATGGCCTCGAGCGAGCGGCCGGCCTTTTGATTGAGTCCCGGTTGTAGGTAGGTATTTTTCGGGCTCAGAATTGGTGGCCAAAGAGTGGCCACCAATGTGCAAAACGTTCAAATGCCCCATAGGTTGGACGCTGTGCACAATTGCAACGAGTTTCGTTCGTCGGACCAACAATCCAATCGGCGCCTTTGGCCACTGCGTTGCCTAGTGCTAGCGCTCCTTCCGCTGGCAATTCAATGCGGTTCGGGGTGAGCGTGCACTGAGTGCTAAAAGTAGCGCTTCGGATGTTAAGTCATTTCAACTGGTTAAGGGGTGAAATTGGACCTTTTCTTATTGATCTTAGGTAGTTGAAGTGATTTTCAGATTCGGACGTCACAGCGATCGGCGAGGGTGAGAGCTCTATGGAACGGTGGCGAATTCACTTTCTTGGCGTGCGGAATCTTCCAGCAGATCTTAGCGATTTCGAGCAGGCACACTTCTTCTCCTTTGATTCAGAAACACGGCAAGCGATTCGTGGCCGGCGCAACGACTGCCATCGTCTTGGATTCGCGATCCATCTGGGCTTCTTGCGAATGACAGGACGTCCACTCGACGCTTTCGAGCACATACCACCTTCTCTTCTCAGACATATTCGTAATGACCTGGCGATCAGCACGCCTGAGCTTGCATCTTTGCGGGCGCTGTATGGCCGCCGAAAAACACTCTACGACCATCAGAGCTGGGCCATTAGGCACCTTGGGCTGAAGAACTTCACACGACAGAGAGCAGGGGCTCTTTTGCGGCGTGTGCGGGAAGAGGCAGCGCGCACTCTTGATGTAAATGCGCTCGTTCAGTTTTCTCGAGTCTGGCTCTATGAGAATCAGATCTTGATCCCCGCAGAGCGGCGTCTTCAGGACCTCTGCCGCCGTGCTCAAGGAGAGTCCGAGCAAGAACTTCGTTCCAGAATCAATGCTCTCGTTCCCGAAATTGCGAGGAATCGGTTGCTGAGTGAGCTCTCTAGAACGAGAGAAGGGGAGGGGATATCGTTCCTGGAGTGGCTGCAGCAGCCACCCAAACGGAGATCTCCTAATGGGCTTAAAGAAGTATCTCAGAAGATTACTTATCTTCAGTCTCTTGGCATAGCTGATTTCAGGTTACCAGACATTCGCTTAGAACTGCAGCAAGCCTATGCGAGCCGGATGCGCAAGCGCCGCCCCGCTCGTTTCAAGAAGCTTCGTGAGCCGAGAAAAACGATTGAGCTTGTTTTCTGGGCACGAGTGACGTTGATGCAGCTCATGGACGTAGCTCTCGAAATGAGCAGCATGCAGATATCGAAGTTGGAGAGGGTTGCTAAAGAGGAAGTTCGAGAAGACGAAGCGGCTCTTGCTGGCGTCCTTCGATCGTATATTGCTGAGGCGGCTTCTATTGGATTGGATGATGAAATTCCTGACCGTGAGGCGCGGCAGCGCATGCTTGAAGCTCTAGCTCCTGTGCGAGTGGCACAAACCACGCAAGCGGCGCGAGTGAGGCGGGAGATGGCTTCCAATGCCCGACGCACCCGGCCCCTATTGCGTACAATTCTGAATTTCCCCCTGCAATTCGACGCTACCGAGCCAGTAGCGCAGGCCGTGAATTTGATGAGAGACCTCTACGAACGCAAGGCGAGAGCGTTGCCCAAGGAAGCAAACATAGACTTCGCTCCATCGTGGTCTGATGTCCTGGGAAGTGAAGATCGGCGAGAAGCCCTAAGGGGCTTTGAGGCTGCGCTCTTGCAGACCCTCAAGGTCGACATTCGCCGCGGTGCCATTTGGGTCGATGATAGTCTGAATCATCGCTGTCGGAACGAAACGCTGATGCCCGAAACGTTCTGGTCGAAGAACAATGGCCGCCTCCGTAAAGAGTTGCGCATCTCCAAGTCCTCTGAGAAGCACCTCAAGCCTCTTCTGGCCAACCTCAAAGTCGGTCTAGCCGGCCTAGAGCGCGCGGTGGAAACGGGTGAAGTCGTGATTGCAGATGGACAGTTGCACTTGCCTGCAATGGAAGCCGAAGAGACTTCTTCGGAGGTCGAGCATGAGAGGCGCCAGATATTCTCTGAGATTGGGACTATCGACTGGCCAGTGCTCATAACCCAGATGGACAGCATGGTGCGGTTCAGCTGGACGCTCTTGGGACGGGCTCCATGTAGCGAGAAGGAGCTTCTCTCGGTCTATGGTGCGCTTTTGGCGCATGGGACAGAAATGAGTGCGGCTGCGGTTGCAATGACGATTCCGGGAGTCAGTGCCGGGGGAGTGGGGCAAGCGATGGGGCTGCTTGAAGACTCGAAGAAACTCCAAGATGCCAATCAGCTGGTGGTGAGTTTCCTCAGAAGCCATACGGTCGCCAAGGCGTGGGGGCAGGGGACGATTGCTTCGTCAGATGCCATGAGCCTCGAGGCATCTCGCCACCTGTGGAATGCGCGAGTTGATCCACGCCATCGCCGCCACGCAGTGGGTATGTATACGCATGTGCTGGACCAGTGGGGAATCATCTACGACCATCCAATCGTGCTCAACCAGCGCCAAGCAGGAGTGGCTATCGAGGGTGTGGTGCGACAGAGGGCCTCAACTGAGCTCAGTCGACTGGCTGTAGATACTCACGGCTACACGGACTTTGCGATGGCAACAAGCAAGCTCCTCGGCTTTGATCTGTGCCCGCGCTTGAAGAACCTCTCGCATCGGAATCTCCACATCCCTCCAAGCTTTGAGGCTCCCGGAACGCTTCGAGAGGTCATAACCCGGGACGTCCGGACGATGGATATTGAGAAAGGATGGGATGACTTGATTCGTGTCGTTGCATCCATTGATGGTGGATGGACCTCGGGTATGTTGGCTCTAGAGCGCTTTGGGTCTGCTTCGCGTAAAGATCCAATTTTTAAAGCGGGCTCTAGTCTTGGAAAACTCTATCGGAGCCTCTTTCTCTGCGACTACTTCACCAACCCTTCCTTTCGGCGCGAGTTGCTACGAATTCTGAACCATGGAGAGTCCGTTCATGTTTTGCAGAGAGCGATCTACTTCGGCAGTATCGGTGTTTCTCGTGGTCGTCGGCGTGAAGAGTTGGTTGCGATTTCCGGTTCGCTCACACTGCTTTCGAACTTGGTGATGGCATGGACAACACATGCGATTCAGTGCGTATTGGATAGACGTGCTCGTAAGGGGCGCTCGCTGCCAGACTCAGAAATACTCCGACACATTGCTCCCGTGCATACAAAGGGCATCAATTTTCGGGGTCGGTTTCACTTTCCTATCAAGACGCATGCACAGCGTATTCTGGCTGCGTGACCAGAAAATCACTTCAAGTTGCTAATTTGATTGAGGTAATCCCGATTCTCGGGGTGTAAGCTATTGATTCTATTGGTCCACTAAAGCGCTACTTTTAGCACTTAGTGCACGATCACCCCTAAGCGCATCGAGAGCATTTTCATCGTTCAATCCTTTGCCAAGTAAC
>TARA_R110002073_G_scaffold58664_1_pt1 | contig 13319 bp, 12 predicted proteins | sample TARA_R110002073 | Tara Oceans TARA_R110002073 (sample SAMEA4397174) | marine metagenome | biome: Polar Biome; feature: [DCM] deep chlorophyll maximum layer (ENVO:01000326); material: water (ENVO:00002006), including particulate matter (ENVO:01000060) such as... | depth 40 m
TCGTGCTTTCGCACAGATTGGGTGTCCACTTTCGCGGGGGAAGGTCATTCAGAGGTATTGAGTGATGCGTCCTTCCTCCCAGATCCGCATTTGAAGTGTTCCGCGTTGACGCCACGCACACCTATTGCCGGTCTAGTGGCGCGGCCTAGGTTCTGGCATCCACTAGCTGAACGTTCTTCGAGTCGTAGTGGAAGTGCTCAAGTTCGCCACGGCAGAGCAGGTCGATGGCCTGCTCAATGACTCCGAGAGGCAGCATGAACCACTCCCTAGGTGTGACCGCCTCCCCGAAGCGATCACGGAGGGTGACATCGAGGCGGGCTTCTGCGAAGAACGAGTGAAGGAGGTTCTCCAGCTTCGTCGGGTTGATGTTGGACAGGGTGTAGCTGGCAACGATCTCGACGTCCGCCAGGAGAAAAGTGGGGTCCTTCTTGGCTCCGCTCAATCGCGCCTTGATACCGCCTTTCGTCATCCCGATCTTGTGGATCATCTCGCGGTGCTCGGCGATGTACGGGTTGTCCGACTTGCTCCTCAATACGTAGATGTGGCCGGTCTCTACGTCGCCTTCCCCGAGCTGGTCTGAGAACAAGGGGAGGAGGGTGGCGTCGGGGTCCAAGATCCGACGGCTGTTGGAGTCTCGATTGAGTGCGCGCTGCAAGGACCGAAGGAGCACCCCTGATTCTGTGCCATTGTCGTAGATCACGCGGATCCGCTTGTCGGTGCGGTTGTACTCGGTGACAAACTCCTCGTTCATCCCCGCCACTAGGGCCTTTTGGCCGTTGACGATGAACATGTCTCCGACCTTGTAGTCGGCGGCGTCCTTGTACTTGATGATTTGCCGTAGCCCAGCGTCGACCTCACCCTGCACGCTTTCGAAGACGGGTTTGAATCGTTCGAAGTCATCGCATCGCTGGCTCCTGGCGATCTCCTCCGCTGCCGCATTCTTCTCAGCACGTGGGCGTACGTGTTTGAGCTGGGTCATCTCTGGCGTTGTCTCTTCCACGCCGAGGGCCTCCAGCAGCTCCGAGTCGTTCATATCTTTGGCGGGCAGCGAGCTCGCCCGAGCCTTTGCTTGGGCGAGGATGCCTCGCTCGTCGAAGGCCACGAGCAAGTTTAGGCAGTCTTCTTGAGCAAGAATTCGGTCAAGGCGGATGGCGTACAGGCGTTCGAAAATGTCACCGTCAGCGCCATGTTCGGGAAGCCGGCCACTCTCCTCGGTGAATCGCTCTATGTCCTCGAAGCCGGCGAGTATGCGCTCCTCGAGGGCGGTATACGTCTTCGCTTCGACTTGCTCTGCTTTGACACCAAGGCTCTCAAGGAGCTGGGCGTCTTCGTTGGTGAATTTCTTACTCATCCAAGCCCTCCTTCTGCATCCGTTGAAGGAAAGCGATCCCCTCGGCCATCTTGCTCTCCCAAGGGTCAGCGGAGGTAATCTCAGGGAGGCGTCCACGCTCTTGCTTAAATTGAATGGCGCGCTTGGCTAGTGACCTCGCCTCCTCAGGGGTGAGCCTAATCTTCTTGGCCGTAATGATCTTCGCGACCTCTTTCAGGCTGGCCTCGCTCATCGTCTTGGCCAGGATGGAGTAAGCCTCCCCAAAGGGATTGATGCTGTCGATGAGATCAATATCAAGGTCACGTACATCCATCGCGAAGCGTTGGACGCCATCAATGAGGGCGGTGTTCAGGGAGGGGGACTCCTTCTTCGCTTCGAGAATGGCCTTCTTGCCCTGCTGGGTAAGGACCAGGGAGGCAACCAGTCGCTGGCGGATCGCTTCCTGATCCTCATCTTCCAAGTGGGGATACCGCTCTTTGACGATCCTGCCTGCCTGGACCTGAGTGATCTCTTCGGGGACCAACTCTTCGTCGAACATGCCACGTTCGAGGACAGTCTTATTCTGGAGTAGGTCGGCGATGAGCTCGTTCATGTCCTCACTGCAGACTTTCTTGGCTTCAGCGCTCTTCGGGTCAATGAGTCCCTTCACCTCGACGGAGTAGACCCCAGTCTCTTCGTTGACGCCGATGTTGCACTCGCCGGGATCATAGCCATCCTCTCCGTACTCAAAGCCGGCCTGTGGCCCGCTGGTCGATGCCTTTGGCTTGAATTCAAAGCGAGGGGCGAGGACCTGTTCCATCAGGAGGCAGGCCGCGATGGCCTTGAGAGTGTCATTCACGGCCTCCGTGACGTTCTCCTCGCTGGCATCTGGTTCGGCGATCAGGTTGGTGAACCTGGCGCTCGTCTTGTCTTTCGCGTCCCGGGTCGCCCTACCGATGATCTGAACGATCTCGGTCAGGCTAGATCGGTAGCCGATCGTCAGCGCGTGTTCACACCAGATCCAGTCGAAGCCTTCCTTGGCCATCCCCAGGGCGATGATGATGTCAACGTGGTCGCGGTTGTCGCGCTGGGCAGGATCCTTGAGGGAGCCGGAGACCTTGTCTCTCTTGACTTGGTCGTCCTCCACGAGGTCCGCGATCCGGAGCAGGCGACCTTCCGGCGTCTCGACTAGGTGGAAGCCTGTGTCGGGGTCAATGCCCCTCCAGTCGCCGAGCTCATCCAGGATGTGCTCCACTTCCTTGTGCTTGTCCTTCGTGCTCTCACGCGAGTTCACGTTTGGTATGTGGACGATTGTCTTCTCGTTGGGGTCGAGGACGTTGAGAATCTCGTCGGCGTAGCTGCCTGCGTAGAAGTAGTAGCCGATGTCGAGTTGCTTGAGATATGTGTAGCCACTCAGCTGCTCGTAGTAGGTGTAGGTGACCGATTCGAAACTCTGTTCGTCATCAGGGTGCAGGACGGCCTCGGCATCGCCCCGGAAGTACGACCCGGTCATCGCCACCAGGTGACACTTGTCCCGGGCCATGATCTGCCGGACTTGCTCGCCGAGGCGGTTGTCAGGATTCGCCGAGACATGGTGAAACTCGTCGACAGCGATCAGCCGGTCGTCAAACGCCTCGATACCGAACTTCTCGAAAGCGTATCGGAAGGTGGCGTGGGTGCAGACGAGGAGCTGATCGTCGGACTCAAGAAACTTGCCGACAGCCCCGACCTTGCCGTCATCCCCTCCAGGGGAGTTGCAGAGGTTCCAGTGGGGTTCGACATTCCAGTCGGTGAAGAACCCGAATTCGGACAGGGGTTCGTTGGCGAAGCTGGAGCCGATGGCCTTCTCGGGGACCGTGACGATCGCCTGTTTGATCCCTTGGTTGTGGAGCTTGTCCAGGGCGATGAACATGAGCGCCCTGCTCTTGCCCGAGGCCGGTGGTGATTTGATCAGGAGGTACTGCTCGCCGCGCTTCTGGTAGACGCGCTCCTGCATGGCTCGCATGCCGAGCTCATTCGACTTGGTTGAGGCACCGGTGGCGTTATAGGAGACCGATACGGAGGGGATGTGTGAGCGTTGGGTCATACCGACGCCTCCTTCTTGACGGCCGCTTCATACATCTCGAAAAGCTTCTCGAGCCGCTCGGTGTCGTTCTTGAATCGTCGGCCGATGTAGATCCGCTCGAGGAGCTCGTCGTTGTGTTCGTGGGCTTCGCGGAGGTGGGCAAATTCGGCATCCATGCGGTCGGGGTCGTACATGTCCGCGATGGTGGCTGGCCAGTAGGACTCGCGAGCAATCAGAATCTTGGACGCGGAGTCCTCCAGTTCGCATTCGCTCTGAGGACTGATCTTTGGAATCGGGAATGTATTCCATCCCATGCGACTACTGTAGGAGAGGTCGTCTCTTAACCGACCACAGATCGTCCGTATCCAGACCATGTGTAGCTTTGACGCCAATATCGCAAGCATTGACGTGGGGGCTCCTGGTGAGTAGCAGGCCTTGTTTGATGGGATGACTGACTTGCCGACCAGTCCGACGGGGAAGTACTCTCGACGTTCAGAGCTCACAAGCGGGATGAACACCTTCTTGAATTCATCTCCCTTGAATTCACGAAACTGGTGTGGGCGGGCGGCCAGTTTATTCACAGCAGAATCCTTGGTCGCCAGGCGATCACTTCGGGTGCTTTCAATCCTCGACTTAACCTCAGGGATCGCCTCAGCATCAATAAGGTTATCGTTGGAAATCCAAAGGCAGTAGCGAGATTTACCTTTGATGAATTCCGATGATCCGATGAAGCTGCGTACAAAATGAGGCGGTAGACCTCGCCCTAGAAGTGAGGCCTTTTCGGATCGGGAGAGCAAGAGAGAGGCCGACTTGGAGTAGTAGACACCAAGTTCAATTCGCATTTCCGTGAACATGGGCGTGACCCTCCCCTCAATAAAGGGAATTCGCTGTCTGGTCAGGTACGGATTGACATAGTCGCCACTGAGTGCCCCCTCCTCATCATAGACCCAGCGTACTTTCGGAGGATGGAGGCTGAGCCCAACTATGATCACCGTCACGCCTGCATTGTTCTTGGCTAGGTTCTTCCAGTGGAATGGTCTTCTGGCAAAGGAGATTGACAGACCCATCCCAAACAGAATGGGCCATATGATTGGAACTTGCTGCCCTTGGCAGAGGCTACTTGTTGTTACGAAGGCATAGTCAGCGCGTGCTTTTAGATTGAATTGGGCGGCCCTGATGAACCACGCACTTACATAATCAGCGTTGCCCCAGGATGGCGTAAGGGGAGAGTAGACGTGCTCGAGGTCGGACTTTTGCTCGGGTGTTTGCCGGCGTGTTCCTGTGAAAGGGGGATTCCCGCAGATAAAGAGCTCTCCCCCTTCGTTGTCAAAGTCGATTTCCGGCTGATCCAGAGGTGCCTCGAAAAGATCGTTAGCGGTGAATTTGATGTTGGTGTCTTTGGGGGGACACAGCTCGGTCCAGTCAATTCGCAATGCGTTCCCACGCGTGATCCAATTGGACTTGGAGAGAGGCAGTGCGTCGAATAGTGCTAGCTGTGGGCCTCGGGACTCGAGGTCGCTTTGGAACTTTGCGATCACCAGCGCGAGTCGGGCTACTTCGGCGGCGAAGGACCGAACCTCGATCCCGCGAAAGTTGGTCAGTGGAATGCCGGAGGCACGATCGGCCTCGGAACGCCGGCGGTTGATCTCGGTTTCGATTCCTCGCATCTCCTTGTAGGCGATGACCAGGAAGTTGCCGGAACCACACGCTGGGTCGAAGACTCGGATCCGGGCCATCCGGTTGCGGAGGTTGAGGAGTTTTCGCTTGTTGTCTTCCGCGTCCTCAAGCTGCTGGCGGAGCTCGTCGAGGAACAGTGGGTTAAGGACCTTCAGGATGTTCGGCACGCTGGTGTAGTGCATACCGAGCTCGCCTCGCTCCTCATCCTCCGCGACTGCCTGGATCATGGACCCGAATATGTCCGGGTTGATTTTGGTCCAATCCAGGCCACCAATGTGGATGAAATACGAGCGGGCCATCTTCGTAAATCTCGGGCACTCCGTGCTGCCTTCGAAGAGCCCACCATTCACATAGGGCATAGATGACGTGTACCGAGGCAGCCCCGCGCCCTCTCGGTCGTCCTCCTCGATATTCATCGCCCGGAAGACCTCGCTGATGATCTCGTGAGTGTTGGACGCGTCTGGGTCGGACATCTCCTTGATGGTGTTGGTGAAGATGTCGTCCTTGTGGAAGATCCCGGTGTCCTCAGCGAAGAAGCAGAAGATGAGCCTCGCGAAGAAGTGATTGAGCTCCTCTCGTCGCTCTGCGGTGTCCCAGTCAGGGTTGTTCTGCTGTAGCTCGACGTAGAGACGGTTCATTCGCCCCGTCGCCTTGATGTCGAAGGCGTTGTCTCGGATCTGCTTGATCGTGGCGATGCCCGCCAACGCTAAGAAGAAGCCGAAATGGTCGGGGAGATCCTTCAAGGAACATGCAAGCGTCTCTCCCTCAATCAGGTTTTCCGCCTCGACCCATGTCCCGTCCGTGGCCAAGGCGAACTTGGCCTTGTGCTTGCAAGTTTCGGGACTCGCTACGAGTCTCCTGAGATCATCCCCGGCCTGTCCGGGCTCGCTACCGAGTAGGTGGATGTTGTTCCTCAGGAGGAGGCCGCCCGGGATGTCGGACTTGTTGGTCGAGCCCTTCCGGAGCCTCTTGATGGTCGTCTGCTTCTCCCCGAACGCTTCCAGAAACTGGTAGGGGAACTCGTCCCTATCGAAAGGGGCTTCGCAGAGCTCAGAGACGGCTTGTTCGATTTCTACGGCGTTCATGGGCTCGGCTAGCTGGCGGGGTGGTAGGTCAACCTCAGATGTGGGGTGAGGATGCCGGGCGACAGGGTATCTTCGAGCCCCACACGGAGGCAATCGCCGCGATCAGGAGTGAGACGTCGCCCTGGTGCGAAACGTGGGAGCTGGCCTCGCAGCAGGGTGCGGGGCTACAGGTTGGTGTTGAGCCCGTACGCCCGTGTCAGCAGCACCTCCTTCCGGTTCTCTTCACCCCCGTTTGCCGATGACCCTGCCCGTGGCCTCCCTAGGAGCGTGCCTGCCGTCAGGCGGTGCAGCCCCTGCCTCGAAGCCGGAGCAACAACGTGACCTGAAGGTCAGCGGCCAGCGGAAGAGTCTCCTCACGTTCAAGGCGAAGTCCTACCTGCCCCCCCCGCTCAGTGCCCCTGGAGAGGGTGAGTCGCACTATCGGGACGGACAGCGATTGCGCCGAAACAAGCACCTCCGGGATACTGACTGTCATCGAGCGTCCAATTGCGCTTGGACCTCACAGGAGCACCTACCTCAGGAGACTGAACATGAGTTCGACGAATCATGGCGACGCTGTTCCCAGCGGCACGGCACCCGCACCAAGAAACGCAGCGCGAGCCGAGGAAGCCGTAGCGGACGATCAGCTCCAGAAAGATCTCGCTCGCCTGCGAGGTGAAGTCGAGGTCTACCTCCAGCAAGACAGGGTCTCAACAAATGCTGCCGCACTCAGCATCTTCAATCGGGCCAAGGCAATCTACGAAGACAAAGCCCATCATCAGGTGTTGGGGTGGGCTCGCCCTCTGGACCTGATTGACGAGATGTTTCAGCTTGGCGATGAGATTAGAGATCTTGCTGCCGGTGTTCCGACCAACGACGAACAGGCGGGACGGCTAACGAAGGCAAGAGATCGTTACTCGCTGATTTGCGACGAACTCGGCGTTCCGATGCCCCTGAACAATCCAGACCACCACCGCATCCGCGCGATCGCCCGTGCCGTCGCATCGGGCGCGGATCCAAGCCCTGGAGGCATGCCTTCGGATTGGGAGCATGAGTCGCTGTGGCTAGAGGAGCCCGCAGTCTTTGACGTCGACTACTTCGTCGCCCAGGTCATTGAGGGATACTTCACAGGCGAGACGCCGCTTCGTGAGATGTGTGAGGACCAGAGGCGCGTCGCGGCCTTAGCAGTGATCTTCGCTATTGACCGTGATCGCTCTGCGTTCGAAGGCTTCATGATCCAAGCTGGGGTAAAGGAGGAAGCTCTCGCATTGTCCGGAAACTCCGCCACCCAGAGATGGCTTGCCATCAAGGAGCGGTCCCCCGTTAGGGCATGGATTCTGTGTCGGAACTTCCTCGAAGACGACACCTACCCGCACGACACCGACGAGTGGACTTTCAAGTGCAAGGGCGAGTTGGATCGGGCAGTGAAGTTGCTTGCCGAGACTCTGCTGAAGCTAGCCGAGCGCAGAACGGGTTGGGACCTCTGGATACCCAAGTCACTCGAGTTGCTTTTCGAAGAGCCCGCGATCATCTCTGACGTCCGCAGGAAACTCCTCTTGCTCGATATCGGGTTCGGCGCGAGTGAGCGGCAGAAGAACACGTTGTCCCAAATCCTCCAGGGGAACGATGAGTGGCCTGGTCGAGGCGTCACTATCAAGTTCTGCAACAAGGTCACCCGGAGGCTAGTTCCGGTTTCAGACTGGCGTGAACGACTTGATGAGGTTCTCGGCGGTGGAGGTCCAGGCCCGAAACCTGGCTCGTCGGGAGTGTTCTGATCGTCAACGGAACGCAGATCGCTTCCAACTCAATGAAGACACCACCGCGATAGCATCGCGGTGGTGTCTTCTTTATTGGTCGATGGCGGCTGCAGGCGAGGGAATCCAGGCGACTCTATGTGACAGCAGCACAACGCTGCGCATCCCGACGGAGGGAACCACATGTCATTCAGCACCCCCGATCCCCGACCCCTGATTGGACCCGCAGAGCTTGCGGTTCGCCTTGGTGTCTCCCGCGACCACATCTATCGCATGAAAGATCGGGGAACGCTGCCCACCCCAGTTCGACTCGGCCACCTGATCCGGTGGGACCCCGAGGAGATCGAGGACTGGCTGCGAGCAGGTGCAAGGGACCGCCCGTCTTCACCCCGGCTACCGCAACCGGCAAGCCGCTAACAAAGACCCGGCCCCCTCGGCGCAGTTCGAGCGCAACCGATGGGGCCAGGGCCACTTAGACACATGCACAGTAATCCCGATCCGCAGGGTTCGCAACCGATCAAGTCCCGTCCCACTGAGGCGTTGCTGCGCCTCTTGATCGACGGCCATTCCGCAGCAAGCCTGACGGGGATCAGCGCCCGAACCCTCCACCGCTTGGCCGAACGAGGGGAAGCGCCCCGTCCGGTCCGCGTTGGTAGGTCCGTCCGATGGAGACGACAGGAACTTGAAGACTGGATCGAGGGTGGCTGCCAGCCCACACGCGATGCCGGAAGGAGGGTCCGCTGATGATCTTCCAATCTGCAGCTCCCTCGCTCCCGCCGTTGTCGTCCGTCGAGACCCGGGTCATGGCCGCCATGGCCCACAACCACCGTTTCGGGACGAACGGCCACCCTGCCGGAGCCGGCTTCGACGGGCTCTCAGTAGACCTTTGCGATCACGCCCTTGCCCGGCTAGAGGCCAGGGGCCTGGTCGTCTTCGCCAGCATCGCTAGCGGATCTCCTCGCTTGTGGTGGCTCACTTCCCTCGGTAGCCGGTTCTTCGGACAAGGGGTTGCCGCATGAATTCAGAACTCATCCCGGCCAATGAAGTCCCGCGTGTTTGTGCGCCGGCGGACATTGGTGGACTGCACGACCTCTTCGGCCGAATCCGCAACCGATTCCCTGCTCTTGGCCCAATCTGCCTGGAGAACGCAAGGCTGATCGCGCAAATGGAAGCGGAGCACCGCTACTCCTACGAGCACCCTTCGGACCTGAAGCCCTCCCCCAGCGGCATGCATGTCTTGGAGAGCGCAGATTTCAAAGACGAGTACCTGTGCATTCGCCACGCTCCAACCCCGGGGTCGCTAGAGGCTCGCGCGAGACACCTGCGCACGGTGTCGACCTTTGCGATCAAGGACTTGAGGAAGTATGGCTTCGAGCCCACGTGCGCTCGATGTGGGCGAACAGGAGCTGAGGCGTGAGTCTGCCCCCCTGGATCAAGATGCGAGCCAACCTCGCTGATGACCCGCACACCATCGGGATGGCCATCGAACTTGAAGCACGAGGGATATCCGAGGAGGTCGCAGTCCACACCGTTGTTGGGCTACTACACGCGACGTGGACCCTCGCTGATGACGTGTCCACGGACGGCTCCCTTCACAATTACACGACGGCCCTGGTGGACCGGAGGGTTTCCTTTCCTGGATGGTCATCCATCATGATCAAGCATGGCTGGCTGCTGGAGACCCCCGGTGGACTGCAGATCCCGGACTTCGAGGACCACAACGGATCCTCTGCCCGGAAGCGCGCGAAGGACGCACAACGCCAATGCCAAGCGCGACAAAAATCACGCTCCAAGCGTGACGATAGTCCGCATGCCCCCGTGACTCCCTCTTCTTCTTCCTCTCCCTCTTCTTCTTCCTCTCTCTCTTCTTCTGGACTCTCCGACTCTGGGCTCATCCATGAATCTGGTGTGATCGCCATCGAGTCCGAAGCGTGCCACTCTCCAGCAACTACGCCTCTTGTCCCGAAGCCGGAGGACGTGGATGAGGTCCGTTGGCGAGAGTGGCTCCAAGCGTGCGATCAGGCCATCGCGACGTCGTGCCCTCGAATTGCCCGCCTCCCTTTCGATCTCCGCCGCAATGGCTGTGCCCAGGCCCTGATTCAGCTCCTGCCTCCGGCACCCGCGTCCGTGGGTATCGACCCGGCGAAGTTCAAGTCCGAAGAGTACGCCCGCCGGAAGGCAGATCCGGCACCGGAAGCGATTGCCTGGCTGCTGAAGGTCAACACCAACGCTACCAGGCTGAAGACGCCCACCAAGTGGGTCCAGTCTGCCCTCAAGGGTGGTCCTGACTGCGCTGCATACCTTGCGCCTGGATTTGGCGTCGACCCATCACTCAAGGAGACGAACCGTGGCTGACCCCTTCGCTGACCGGCTGAAAGCTGTCGAGGCCGCGATGATCGCAGCGATGCTCGGTGCGGAAGACCAAGCAGGTTGTCTGGTCTCCATCCAGCCCGAGGACTTCGCGGTTCGCGCGTACGGGGACCTGTGGCGCGTCTGCCGTTCGATCAGAGCCGAACGTGGCTCCGTCGACGAGTTGGCTCTCGCGGTGGCTGGTGACACGCCTCAGGAGGCCCTGAAGGAAGTCCTGCGACTGCTCCCAGGCAGCGGCAGCGTCGAGCATCACGTCCGCGAGTTTGCTGCTGCCCATGCTGTCGCTGATGGACGGGACCTCTGCCGCAAGGCGACTGCTGCGTTCGAGCGCGCGGACTTCACATCTGCCGCCGCCGTGGAGCGCCTGGGCACGCTCGCGGACAAGGCGCGGCAAGTGTCCGCGCAACTGCACGAACCGACCCGGGGCTCCAGCCTCCAGGACGCAACCCGGAGCGCCATCGAGGAGATCCTCCAGCAGGACGGCCAACTTACCCTTTCGACGGGAATCCCCGACCTTGATGAACGGCTTGGCGGCGGGCTAATGCCAGGAACCCTAACGGTCGTCATCGCCCGCTCGGGCCACGGGAAGTCCTGCGTTGCCGCAACAGCCGCGTGGCTCGCCTCCGGCGAAGGACGTCATCGGTCCCTCATCGTCTCCAGGGAGATGCCTGCCAGCGAGGTAGCGATGAGGATCGCGGCAATCGCCCAGTCCTCGTCGGTCATCCGCCAGCAGGTGCGCGCCTCCGAGCAGTCCGTGATCGACCGCATGCTTCAGGATGCGGACTCCCCCATCGAGATCCGCGATGACCTGGCACACATGGACGCCATCGCCGGCTACATCGAACGCGAGCGGATGCGGGACGCTCCGTTCAAGCTGGTCGTCCTGGACTACCTGCAGATGCTGCAAGCCGAAGGCCGCGAGCAACACGAACGCTTGGAACGAATCGCGTACGGAGCGAAGGAGTTGAGCATGCGATGCAAGTGTGCGGTCCTCGCCCTCGCCCAGGTCAACCGCGTCGGGTCGAAGATGGACGGGCTTCCGACCATGCACGATATCCGAGGGTCCTCGTCGATCGAGAACGCTGCGGACTCCATCGTGACGATGGAGCGGCATGACCCGATTCGGGAGGGCGCTCCGTACGGCCTCAACCTGCGCATCGAGAAGGCGCGCAACGGAAAGCCCGGCGGGCTTGGTGGCGAGTACGAACTGGGCGCGGGGACGTTCCGCGTCAGCCAAGACCAATCCGAACGCAACGGATGCGGCTCCACCGGCCAATGGCGCGGCACCGTCAGCGAACCGCGCCGTGACAGCGACGCAGCCGACGGCATCCTCTCCCGCCACACCCTGGGGTCCTAGCTTGACCATCCACGTCAAGTTGATGAAGACTGCAACCCGTTCGAAGTTCTAGCCACAGACGCACCATGAGTTCCATCCGAAGAAACTGGCACACGAAGCCGCTCCCGAAGGGAGCCCATGTCGCAACTCGCAAGGGGGAGTTGGTGGCCGTCTGGGTCGGACGCAACGGCAAGGAACGAACGGCACAAGCTATCGAACGTGGCGATGGCACCAAACGGATCCGAGTCCAGTCCGCGACGTACTTCATGCAGTACGCGGACCAAGACGGAGTGATCCAGCGAGCCAACACCTACTGCCGAGACAAGGCTTCCGCGCAGGCCGTCCTGTCCAAGCGCGAGCGAGAGGTGGAGCTCATTCGAACTGGGCATCTCACCGCCACCGAGCTCGAACTGACCCGGCGCGGACAGGATCCGATCGAGGACCACCTCAAGGCCCACATCGAATCGCTGCGGTCACGAAGTCGAACCGAGGGCCACATCCGCAACGTCAAGCTGTCCATCGAGAGGGTCATCAAAGACTGCGGGCTACGCACGCTTCGTGACATCGACGCGGACAAGATGGAGTCGTGGCTCCAGAACGCGAAGGCTGGCGGCCTTGGGGCCTCCACACGAAACAAGGTGCTGACTTCCTGGCGCTCTTTCCTGAACTGGTGCTGCAAGACCCAACGGCTCGACCGCGAGCCCCTCAAGTGGGTGGATCGTGCCAACGTGGCTGTGGATCAACGCCGCAAGCCCAGGGCACTGACGCACGGAGAAGCCCTGAGGCTGCTCTGGGCGGCAAGCAATCGCCCGTTCTACGAGGCCCAGGTCATTCGATCTGGCCCTCGGAAGTGGCAGCTTCTGGCCCAGGTCCCCGACGACCGGCTCGCCGAGCTGGAATGGGTTGGCTACGAGCGCGCTCTCGCGGTGAAGCTCTTGCTCCTCACCGGGTTGAGGGTCGGCGAGCTGTCCAAGACGACGATCGCTGACCTGAACCTCGACGACGAATGCGCATCGATTCGCGTCCGAGCTGAGGTCAACAAGAACCGCACCGAGGCCGGCGTCTACCTCCGACCGGATGTCGCTGAAGACATCAGGGAGTGGCTCAAGCACAAGCTGCAGATGGCGAGGCAAGAAGCCCTGGCTGCTGGCTTGCCTGCCCCGATCCGCCTCGATCCAAGCGAGACCATCCTCCGGGTTCCTTCAACGCGCGTGTTCCTGGCCGACTTGAAGCACGCGGAGATCGCCAAGACAGATGACCGTGGCTTCATCGCCACGCGACACGGACTTCGAGGAACGGGCTGCACCTGGCTCTCCAACGACGGAACACCGGAGCAGGTGGTCAGCGCGTTCATGCGCCACCGTACGGGTGCCACGCTCGCCGAGAAGCACTACACCGACCGCAGGCTCCTGGACGTGGCCGGCTGGGTGGACCGTCTTCCGGCCCTCCCGCTGGCGGGCAACGTGGACGGAATACTTCCCGAAGCCCACGAGTGCGAAGAGGAGATCCAAGCCTCCGGAACGGATGGCCTTCCGATCGACGACGCGCGAAAGTGTGCCCCCAAGTGTGCCCTCCCTTCTGTCCCGGCGAGTCACGACCTGTCCTCACGTGTCCGCGAGCAGGGGTCGACCGATCGAGCGCAAACCGCGCTGCAGAGCACCCCAGATACGACGAAACCGCCCTTCAGGCGGTCTCAAGTGGTCTCGCGAGTGGAGCGGCTGAACGGATTTGAACCGTCGACATC
>TARA_R110002073_G_scaffold109423_2_pt1 | contig 13313 bp, 10 predicted proteins | sample TARA_R110002073 | Tara Oceans TARA_R110002073 (sample SAMEA4397174) | marine metagenome | biome: Polar Biome; feature: [DCM] deep chlorophyll maximum layer (ENVO:01000326); material: water (ENVO:00002006), including particulate matter (ENVO:01000060) such as... | depth 40 m
GGGTCGTGTGATGTCCGTAATTATGTTATTTAACATTGGTATGTTGCCGATTTCAGCAGCAATTGCCGGAGGACTCATAAGAGTCTCTCTAGAGGGTGTGTTTATAGGCGCTGGATCGATCATGATTGTGATGGCGGTAACAATGTTTTCGAATACAAACCTGCGGCGACTCGGATTGCCGATGAATGCTTGAGCGCGATGGTTGTAATAAGGGGAAGGTGTGTCAAAACTATTATTTGAAGGTCTAAAAGTATTGGATGTGGGCTCATGGATTGCCGGCCCAGTGGCAACCACAATCCTTGCTGATTTTGGCGCGGATGTGATCAAAGTGGAGCGGCCGGAGGAGGGCGACCAATATCGTATTCTATCTGCGCTGCCGGGTTATCCTGATGCTGAACAAAACTATATGTGGGAAACAGATGCAAGGAATAAGCGAGACCTTGCGCTCAATCTAAAGAGTGATGAGGGCAGAGACTTGCTCGTTCAACTTATTGAAAAAGCAGATGTCTATGTCACCAATCAACCATTCCCACTTCGGCGAAAGCTAAAGTTGGAGTACGAGGACGTTAAGGCGATTAACCCTTCTATCATCTACGCTTCATTGACGGCCTACGGGGAAGAAGGCCCTGAGCGAGACAAGGAAGGGTTTGATCTAGTTGCCTATTGGGCAAGGTCAGGATTAATGGATCTTGTCCGTGACCGGGATGGTCGACCCGCGATTGCCGTCCCGGGTATGGGTGATCACCCCTCAGCTGTATCGCTGTATGCATCTATCGTTACAGCATTGCTCCATAGAGAGAAGACCGGCGAAGGATCAAAGGTGCATACCTCGCTATTAGCCAATGGTGTCTGGTCGGCCGCTTGTATTGCATCTGCTGGATTTGCCGGTGGCAACTATATTGGCTATCGCGGGGCGAAACAAAAACGAACCTTTGCCGGGAGTATTTACGAATGCGCCGATAATCGTTGGCTACAAATTACGATGGTTCGAAGTCCCGATGAGTTGGTGGCATTTTTCTCGATGTTGGACCTTGAAGCATTGTTTGAAGATCCCCGGTTTGAAACACCAGAATCTTTTGCAGAACATTCTGAAGCATTAGTTGAAATTGTTTCCGAACGACTGTTGACTCGCACTTCGGACGAATGGCTGGCAGAGTCAACGGAGGCCGGGCTTAATCTGGTCCGGATCGGAACCATTGAAGAATTGGTAGACGATGAAATGGTCTACGCCAACAATATTGTGGCGAAACCGACTGACCCAGATTCACCCATGCCCTATGTGATTAATCCGCCCCTCAATGTTGATGCTATTGGGCGAGTTGGTGCCCGACGGGCTCCGGATATTGGAGAACATTCCGACGCTATACTGGCTGAAATGGGCCTCACCCAGGAGCAAATCGAGGAACTGCGGGGGCGCGGTGTTATTCAGTAACCGGGTATTCCCTGTCCATGTCTTTTGCCAGGCGCTTTAAGTGACGGTTGACCGGTAATCCATAGGTGCCATCCAGGCGGGTAATGGTGACATAACCCTGGCTGAGTTCGTAAGCATCGGTACCGCGTCCCAGTGCAGGTGTTAGATTAAAGTTTGCTCGCAGGCTGCCATCCTCAGATTTTCGATAGGTGCCATCAAACAATGAGTAGTTCGACACTGTTGTGCTGACAACCCCCTTTACCTGATCGCGAGGAACCGCAGGATAGTTGACGTTCAAAATCGCTTTATCTGAAAGTTTGACACCGGATTCCAATAACTCAACGATAAAGTCGGCAGCATCGGGCATAGCTTTGAGGGTCGAAGGGAAGCGTTCAGCCATTTCTGAGAATTTAATTTCTACTGAGACTGCAATCGCGGGATACCCGAGTCCAATTGCGGTTGCCGCGGCACCTACGGTCCCGGAAACGATGACTTCCTGACCTGCATTCTGGCCAAAGTTTGTTCCAGAGATCACAAGGTCCGGTTTATTGTCTTTAAGTACCACTCCAAGACCAATGCGTACCGCATCAGCAGGGCGACCTGTGACTGAATAAACATGTTCTGCATGTTGCTCTAGTATCAATTCGCTACTCTTGATACTAGCGGACGCACCACTTTGCTGAGTCGCAGGTGCAACCAGAATCACCTCATGATTGGCAGCCTTTAGGGCTTCATACAGCGCTGTAATGCCAGGGGCCTGATACCCATCGTCGTTCGTTAGGAGAATAGTTTTGCCAAAAACACTGAACGGTACTAACAATAAAATTAAACTGAAAAGTCTCATACTTTATTCCCGATTGAAGTTATGCCGCGTCACCATTGGTGACTCTTTCAAATGCGATGCGAAGCCGTGCTGCGGCCTCGTCAAACTGTTCTATTGGTGTCCAGGCATAGGCAATGCGAATGCAGTTCTGGCTCTCACCGCCTCCCGCTGAAAATCCACTGCCTTTGTTTACTGCGATGCCTTCATGCACAGCGGTGCGCCAGACAGCTTCAAGTGATAATCCTGGTTTAAGTTTTGCCCAGAAGTAGAAGCCACCTTTGGGGATTCCCCATTCAATATAGTCCGATACCTCCCGGGTTAATGCCGCATGGAGGGTATCTCTTTTGTTGCGATAAACTTCCCGAACCATCTCAAGGTGGGGTTCAAAATCTCCATTGTCGAGGAACTCACTCACCGCTCGCAGTCCTACCTGGTTTTGACCCATAGCAAATCGCATGCGAGAGAACAGCGCTAGTATTTCAGGCCTTGCGTGGATCCAACCAACCCGGAGCCCAGTGGCAACGGTTTTCGAAAATGTGCCCGTGGTAATGACCCCCCAACCGTCCGCGAGGGTTGAAAAACTTGGTGGAGGAGGTTCGTCAAACCAGAGGTCGCGATAAGCTTCGTCATCTAAAATCATGACGTCGTGTTCAAATGCTAATTCCAAAATTTGATGCCGTCGTTGTTCAGACAGAGTCCAGCCGGTGGGGTTATGGAAGGAGGAGATCGTGTAGATCAATTTGACATTCTTGCCCTCACGCTTGAGCGCCTCTAGCAAAGAACTGAGCTCCTCGGTATTAATGCCATTTTCATCCATAGAAACAAACCGAACGTCTGCCCCCACGCCACGGAAGTTGTGCAGTGTCCCCATATAGGTTGGGTTTTCAGCAATGATGACATCACCAGGGTTAATTAGGGAACGGACGATTAAGTCAATTGCACCGGAAGAGCCGTTGGTCATTTGAAACCAGTCTGCGCTTACGTTAATGGCATCCGTTAGATGTCGTCGATTGGCAAGCCATTGGCGGATGTTCTGCGGCCCAAGGCCAAAGCCGTATCGAAGCGCAGCATCCCCAGGTTTAGCGAATACAATCTGTGAGGCGGCTTCTAACTGCTTTTTTGGCAAGGTTGCGGCGTCGGGAATGCCAACGGCCAAATATAGAAGGTCCTTTTTGGGTGTGACGCCCTTTGGCAAATCCCATTCCCCATCGGAACCAAACAGTGGCGCAGAAAATTGATTGCCGATGTCTTTTGGTGAGCGCGTTTGCCAGCGATTTTTGAGCTTATTGACAGTGTTGTTCATATGCGAACGATACTAAAGTTCTTCGCAACAGGACAGGTTGTTATGGATAGGTAATAATCTGCCAAATGAGAGATTTAGACAATCAGATCACGGCCCTTGAGAATGAAGCCGTTGTGGCGTCAGCAGCTTGCGGAGCAGGCGTGATGCCTTTTCGAGTTTGGCGGCCCCAACATGATCAGATGGGGGGTGAACTCTTGGTGTTGCTGCATGGTGGCTCAGGATCCTGGAATCACTGGATTAAAAATATTCCGCTGTTGTCGAGTTACTACGAACTGGTGGTGCCAGACCTTCCGGGGCTAGGAGACGCGGCCAGCCTTGCTAGAGATGCGTCGCCGGAAGTGGTGGCCGGTATTGTTGCTGAAGGTTTGAAGTCAGTGTTAGGGCCCAGGCGTTTTCATCTACTGTGTTTTTCCTGGGGATCCGCCGTCGGATCGCTTGTGACGGCTCGGCTTGGCGAACAGGTAAAGTCTTTAATGTTGGTTGGTCCTGCCTCACTAGGTCGGATGAGCACCGGGGCGGTTCGACTTAAGCTCAGGAGTCGTTCCCGGGATATGACTGAAGAGGAGATTAATAACGTAAATCGTGAAAACCTCGCACAACTCATGATCTATGATCGAGATAAGATTGATCCATTAGCGATTTACTTACAGAACATCAACACGACTCGAGCTCGATACAACAGTCCGCAATATGCGAACGGTGAGTACGTGCTAGAGGGGCTGGAACAGAGCCAGATTCCACTGCTAGTGATATATGGCAGTGAGGATGCGGTAGGATCCAACAGCCTTGAAGAGCGACAACAGAAAATTAAAGCGGTTCACCCGGATGCCCAGTTTGAAGTGGTGCCGGGGGTTGGGCACTGGTTGCAATACGAACATTGGCAGTGGTTTAACTCAAGAGCGGTGACGTGGATTGAAGCGAATATTTTTCGCTAGGTGTTTCCAACCTTCTGGGTAGGGCGGTCGTCCCATACCAGATAGTAATTTGATTGTAACTACACCAGTAATTCGGGAAATTGAATGTTTAGACTATGTTTGATCCTTGTTCTGCCCATTTTCGCCCAGGCCGGTGAATGGCAACATTATGGCGGTGATGCAGGGGGGCAGCGATATGTGTCCCTGGAGCAAATTACGCCGAATAACGTCTCGGAACTCGAGATTGCCTGGCAATTTAACACCGGCGACAAGGGCACAAAACCCCTTGATGAAATGGCATTAGAAGTGACACCTATTCTGGTGGAGGACAGTCTGGTGTTCTGCACACCGTTTAACCGAATTATTGCCATTGATCCGGGTACCGGAAAACAAAAATGGCAGTATGACGTGAACCTGTCGCTGGATATCGATCCTGCCAATCAGTTTGTCTGTCGCGGCGTGACCTATTGGCAAGATGCGATGGCGACGCCAGAGACCAAGTGCAGCAGTCGTATTTTTATGGCGACCAATGACACGCGTCTGGTTTCCGTTGATGCCAAGACGGGTGAGGCTTGTGCTGGGTTTTCAGATCACGAAGATAATACCAGTCGGCCCGGTGAGATTAATGTGGGTGCAAAGGTAGAGCTGTATTGGCCTGGGGAGTATCAGATGACCTCGCCGCCGGTTGTGCTCAATGATGTTGTGATTATTGGTTCTGCCATTTCTGATAATGCCCGGGTGGAAGCCCCGGCTGGAGTTGTGAAGGCATTTGACGCTCGAACGGGAAAGCCCTTGTGGCAGTTTGACCCGGTGCCGAGAAACCCAGAGGACGCAAAGAATCAGGATTGGAAACCCGGCTACAACGTTAAAACCGGTGCTGCAAATGTCTGGGCACCCATGTCGATTGATGAGGGACGTAATCTGGTGTTTTTGCCTACGTCGAGCCCAAGTCCTGATTTTTACGCTGCCACCCGTCCCGGTAACAATCAATATGCCAATTCAGTTGTGGCATTGAATGGTACAACCGGCAAGGTTGTATGGTCATTTCAAACCGTCCACCACGATGTCTGGGACTATGATTTACCTGCCCAGCCGAGCCTGATCACCCTTGAACGAGATGGCAAACCCGTTGATGTGGTAGCCCAGGTAACCAAGACCGGCTTTATGTTTGTGTTAGAGCGGGATACCGGTAAGCCTTTCTTTGGCGTTGAGGAAAAACCCGTACCCCAGAGCGCAGAACACGGAGAATTGTTATCTCCGACCCAGCCGTTTCCAATCAAGCCCCCGGCTTTGGTGCCTCAGCACTTAACCCGTGATGATGTTGGTGGTTTTGCGTTAATAGACGGCTACCTGTGTAAACAGGCGTTTGACCAATTTCGATCTGAAGGCTTGTTTACGCCGCCATCGAAGCAGGGCACGGTGCTATATCCCTTTACCGGTGGCGGAGCGAATTGGGGTGGTATGGCATTTGACCCGACTCGAAAAATTGCCGTTGTGAATATGAGTCGCGCCGTTCATGTCATCACATTGTTTAAGAGTGATGAATACAAAGATATGCGCAAAGTATTTCATGATACCGAAGTCTCACCACAACATGGCGCAGAGTACGGGATGAAGCGGGATCTGATGCTGTCTATCTTTGGTGCACCCTGTAATAAGCCACCCTGGGGTGAATTGATAGGTGTTGATCTCAACACCGGTGATATTGCCTGGCGACAAACCCTGGGTACCACCGAGGGTCTTATTGGTGTGCCGTTGAAATGGGGTACACCAAATTTTGGTGGGCCCCTAACAACAGCATCGGGTCTGATCTTTATTGGCGCTGCCATGGATGATTACCTTCGGGCATTTGATACTGAAACCGGTGAAGAACTCTGGAAGGGAGATATCCCCGCCGGTGGTCAGGCAACGCCCATGAGCTATGAGTGGCAGGGCAGACAGTATGTGCTTATTGCCGCGGGAGGACATGCCCGGTCAGGCACGACACTAGGTGATCATATTGTCGCATTTGCGCTGCCGGACTAGGCCAACTTCGGCATGTATTCAAAGCATGAAGCCATGCCGAAGTGTTGCTAGAACTACTTCATTTGTTGGCGAATCCATCGGCTCACGACGGGCTGACGGACCCATCTTGGTGGGCAGTGGCCAACCTGCTGAATAACGAGCTTGTCAAAATCAGTTGCTGCGGCTTCCAGGAGTGGTAGGTCTACAATCGGTGCGACTGGATCATCGGTGGTTGTGAAAATAAACAGTGGTGTATCAATTTTCTTGTCCGCTAAGAGCCCCTTCACAGAAAGCTGTGGTGTGACCTTTGCCAAGGCAACATTGTCCTCACCCAGGATGCCCAGACGAGATTTAACACCATCAATTGTTAAGATGGGTAGTTGGTCATAGACTTCTGGCGGTGCGACAAAGGGGCGGTGAAGGGGGCCGCACATGGAAATGACGCCCGCTGCGGGATGCTCGTTGGCAAAGTATCGGGCCGCTGCGTTACCGCCAAAACTGGCTCCAGCGACAAACACATTGTCTTGATCAATGTTGGCTAAGTTTGCGGCATATTGCCGGGCGCCGGCGAGTACCACATCACTGCCCGATGACAATGGGATATGAGACGCCTCACCAATTCCTGTTAAATCAACCGTTAACACAGCTATGCCCCTTGGACCCATCTCCTCCGTGAATATCTCAAGTCCATCTTCCTTGGTCACATCGGAACCATGGGTGAAGATGACCAGGGGAAATGGGCCTTTACCTTTGGGTAGGTGAAGGTAGCCCTTGCTGGTGGTATCTAGTACGTCGAATGTGACGTGTTTTACATTCAGGTTCTGCGCCCGTGCGGCTAACAAATATGCCTCCCGGGCTTTAGTGAGAGCAAACTTGTCATCATCTCGTCCCAGATGTGGCCAGGATGCAATGGTGTAGTAGGTCAATGCTTCGTTGTAGGCGTCGTGTTTTGCATTGCCTTTTTGTTTCTTTGCCTTGGCCATGCTGGCGTCGCCGGCTGCAACCCATTCGAAGACCCAGTTACCTGGACTGTATTCGATCTGGGTATCTACCAGTCCATCGTCTCGTTTTGTTCCGGTACTGGCTGCGATCTTATCGAGGGTCGAGTCAATCACCTCGGCTTGTGCCCCGCGCCGCAGCCAACTCGCCTTTTCGTGACGGTGGTACCAGCCTGCGACCATTTCCTCTTCAGATTTGAAAGCAGCCACTTCCGGCGCGGCGCTGGCTGATATTGAGATGTTTAGGCAGATTGTGATCGCCCATAGCAATAATCTGATTTGCATTGTGAATCCCTTTATTGTCAATATACGTTGACATTAGATGATGAGCGGGTGTTATGTCAATCATGATTGACAATAAATCAAAGCGATTTTTAGCTACCAGTGTAAAAGGGCTGCTTCACGATACTCTGGAGTGGATGGAAGCGCGCAATGCAGAGTTGCGTCGGGGTTCAGAATTTGAAGGTACTCCGGCGGAGGCGAAGCTATTCTCGAGCCTGCGGGGTAGGGCGCGGAGCATCTCGGATCTGGCGAGAGTGATGGGGCTGAGTCGGCAAGCCGTTCATAACACCGTGCATCGACTCATTAAGGCTGGGGTCGTAGAACTGGTGCCGATGGAAGGCAGTAAACGGGATAAGCTGGTACAGATTACAGACCATGGCCAGAAGGTTCAGAAAATGGCGGCGCAAAACCTCAAGCGAATTGAGCAGGACATGATCGCTACTATTGGTGAAGACAATGTGGAGCTGATTCGGTCACTATTAATTCAGCACCTCGAGGCTATTGCTGAGAAGTCGCCTGACTAAAAAGTGAGAGCGTGGTATTGATGGCTACTAACTAGTAGTAAATATGAAAACGCAAGATGTCTTTCCAGGTTAATATCCCCTCTAAAGCATTGTCTTCGTCAACCACCGGTAGACAGGAAATATTATTTTCTAACAGCAGGATCGAGGCACAGTTGATACTGGTCGTCTTGTCCACGGTGATGGGCGTTTTCGACATGATCTCTGAAACCGTTATGTGCCGCACTGCATCGCTATCCTGGTGCTCCAAAAATGGACAGATACATTTTGCGAAGTCGCGGTCGGACAGGATACCAATTAGCTGTTTGCCATCAACAACAGGTATGTGGTGGTAGGGTACTTGTTCAAATAGGTCGTATAGCTCAACAATATCTTGAGTGGCGATCGCTGTGGTGGGTTCCCGGGTCATGATTTGCTGGACTTCCATCGCAGTCATTGCATTTGGATTACTCATTAATTTTCCTATTTCTATTCTATGTGAATTTTTTGCGCTTGATAGCTGAGTTGCGTTTTTGCTCTTTCTTTTTGCTCTTTGTAGACGTCGCCGTTAAGTCTGATTAACGACTGAGGGAATAGCTTTCTGCTAGCTTGTACGGTTGCTTTTTCACCTTTAGACACTTCAGCTTGGAGCACACTTTGATCTTCTTTAAGGTCTTTCAGCTGCTGCTTGATTGCATCGATTGTCAGTTGAATTTTCTTTTTTCGATTGAGGGTGATTTCGCCAAGCGCTTCGGTTGTTGAATTGGCATCGATAGTCTCTAATATTTTGTTGAGCTGTTGGCATTCACTGGTTCGCTTGCGAATGAGTGCCTCACAGGCTCTGAGTTTCGGCGCAAACAGATGCAACATGCCGCATTCAACTTCAGTGACAATGTATGCTGGAGAACCCAGGGTTTGTACGGAGACGGAAGCCCCGGCGATGCTGTGACCGCCGATCAAAGTCCCCTTGCCGCCGTTTTCTCCCAACAAGAGGGCATGTCCTGCGTTGAGCTCACAATTCATCGCATAACTTTGTATGACAATATTTTGGCCGGCGTTCGCCCGGGTCAGACTTAAGAATTTTGCCTGAATATCACACCCCGCTCGCAGTTGCGTGGTGATTTTGGGTGGCTCATTAAGAGTAGGAGTAGATTCGCTGATAACACCTCCACCAATAATGATGCTATTGCCTGCTTCAAGGTTGGCGTTTTCTACGGTGCCCTTGACGAAAATATCACCGGTGGCGAATATTTTTACCTGGGGCAGGACGTCGCCATTAATCAGCACGGAGCCTTCGAAGTTTATGTTGCCTGTTTCAAGGTTAGCCTGTTTAAGTGCAAGTGTCGGATCAACTCTTGCGCCCTGGATTTCTAGAACCGGATGGCCGCTGATTGTTGCGCACAATTGATCTGCATCTTTTTCGGATATTTTGGTGCCGGGATACTTTTTGAACTGCAGTAGTTTGCCCTTTTTTGCGGGAAGGATTTTGCCCAGAACTGTTATGCCGTCGGTTCCCTCCGTCGGGAGGATTCGTCTGACTAATTCTGCTCCTGCTTCCACATGTATATAGGCCTTTGTTTCAAAGAACTCTGCGTAGTTTTTTTCGTTGATAGTGGGCGTCGTGTTCTTGTCGAGAAAGAACTTTTCAATAAATCTGGTATCGGAGCCGTGCTCAACTTCTCGGCCCTGGGCAATGATTGTCGGGCTTGCGGTCTTGAGTAGTTTATCGATAGCGGGGATGTTAACGAGGTCGGAGGAAATGCCTTCAGTGTGTAGTGCCGCGAGGATGTCAGCCCTGGTGATCGGCTTGCCACCTTTTGCCGGCGTAACCTCTGCGGTGACGATCATCTTGTTGTCACTGATTGTGATGGTCAGTTCCGCATCGATCAGTTTTGCGATTTCGATGCTGAAGTCTTGATTTATTCGGGAGTGGTCAAGCAGGGCACTAACTGCTTTACCGTTTAGGCAAACGTCCTCCAGTTTATGGACGGCGACCTCGTGATTGAGTTTTTCCAGGGTGAGTGGATTTCGTTCAGTCGCTCGCGCGAGATTTCCAGTTAGCGTCTCACCGGATAGCGTAAGGGAGAAAACGGGATATAGAGGCGTTGTGTCCATAGTCTGAGTGTAGACGGAGGTGTTGAGTTAGATTTATTGCAAATAGGAATCAATAGCATTACTATTGCGTTTCCATAATCAGACTCAATTCGGAACCCTAATGCCTAAAACCACGCTGTTCCCTGCGCTTGTCGCGCTCTCTCTGCCGGTCTCCGTTCCGGTTTTGGCTGCTGAAGATACCGGTGTCCAGCAGCTCGAAGAGATCGTGGTGACAGCGAGCAGGGTAGCCAGAGCCGCCGCGACGATCCCCAATACCATCACCGTGATTCATCAAGACCAGCTTGAAGAACAGCTAGCAGTTCAGCATGACTTATCGACCGTACTCGGAAACCTCATTCCTAGTTTTTCGCCTGCCCGGCAAAAAATGACCAGTGCCGGAGAAAGCTTAAGGGGCCGTAAGCCCCTGTACATGATCGATGGTGTGCCGCAATCTAATCCACTTCGTAACGGTGGCCGGGATGGCCATACCATCGATCCTTCTACCATTGCGCGGGTTGAAGTGGTTCACGGCGCAAATGCAATCCAGGGGCTCGGTGCTGCCGGTGGCATTATTAATCTGATTACCAAGCAGCCATCGGATCAGCTGTTCCAGAGTTTTAGCATCGACAGTGATGTGCAGACTGACGACACCAGCGAAAGTCTTGGGTACGGCCTCACTTACGCCTTCTCTAACAAATTTGATCAGGCGGATATACTGGCAAGTTTGAGTTATCGAGATTCGGGCATGGGCTACGACTCCAACGGCGATGTTATTGGTGTCGATAATACCCAGGGCGATACCATGGATTCTAAAACCATCAATGTGTTTGTGAAGGGTGGCTACGATTGGGATGACCAGCGACTTGAGTTGATGGTGAATCATTTTAAGGTCAAGAATAACCACGAATGGATATCCGTCAGTGGTGATGTGGACCTGGATATTCCCAGTAGTGCGGTGAAAGGGCCTTTATTAGGCGAGGGTGCAAGAAACGACGTGACAGCAATTAGCGCCAACTACTCTAACGAGGAGTTTTTTGGTCACAGTTTGCGAGTTCAGGTATTCCGCCAGGATTTTGAGGCAACCTACGGTGCTCAAAATACCCCAATTGCAACATTCCAGGATCCTGCGTTTGGTCCAAATCTGGTTGATCAATCCCAGAACAACTCGGAAAAAGTCGGTGTTAAGGTCACCCTGGCAAAACAACAAATTGCCGGTCTGCCTTTTGATCTTGTTTACGGGATAGACCTGCTGCAGGACGAGACCTGGCAAGCACTAATTCAAACCAGTCGTAGTTGGGTCCCCTCAACGGAATATCAGAACTACGCGCCCTTCGCCCAGGTTGAATACACGGGGATCGAAAATCTGACCGTTGTAGGTGGTGTTCGGTATGAAAGATCCGAGCTGAATGTTGATGACTTCACGACCCTGGCTTCATATGGCAGCCAGTTTGTCTCCGGAGGTAATCCTGACTTTTCCCAGACCCTACCTAACCTCGGTGCGACCTATGCCTTTAACGATCAATGGAGGGTCTTTGCAAACTATTCTGAAGCGTTTTCGATGCCAGATGTAGGACGGGTGCTGCGTGGGATTAATGTACCGGGTCAAAGCGTTGAGACCTTCCTCGATCTGGAACCTATCCTGACTGAGAATACCGAGGTCGGTGTTGCGTTTAATGCTGACCGATTTAGTGCGGAAATGAGTTACTACACATCGGATTCTGATTTTGGTCAGCGCCTTCAACGCGGTACCGATGGGATCTACACCGTACAACGGGAGAAGACTGAAGTAGATGGTTTCGAGCTACGCGCCAACTGGCGAGCAACCGATACCGACACACTGGGCCTTGGCTTTGCCCGGACCGATGGTCGATTCGATTCCGACGCTGATGGCGATGTCGATTCAGATCTGGGCGGTTCGAATATTTCACCGGATCGGGTCAACGTCAGTTGGACTCGGATTTGGAGCGAACGTGTGAATACCAGACTGCAATACAACTACCTTATGGATCGAGAGTTTAAGAACGCGTCCCATGTGATAGTCAACGAGTTTGATGGTTACACAACTCTTGATGCCATTGCTCACGTAAAAGCTTTTGACGGTCAATTTACATTGGCCATGCAAAATCTAACGGACAAAGACTTTTATACCTACTACTCCCAGGTGAACCCGAACGATGTTCGAAACTTCAAAGGTCTAGGCAGAAGTATTTCCCTAAGCTGGCGCACTGAATTCTAACGATGGCCCTATTGCGCTCCTGGCATCGCTGGATAGGCTTATCGGTGGTGCCAATATTTCTTGTGACCTGTTTAACGGGCATCGCGTTGATTTATCAAAAGGCGATCGTGCGGGTACTGGTGACGCCCGATGCAAGCTTGCCCGCTGACTATGGGATTGATCAGCTATCAGTTGAGCTTGAGCAGTTGGTGCAACATCAAATGTTTAGAGCTGACGCTTTGATTAAAGCGCCAAACACAGAGGAGCCCTATTGGTGGATCCGCTATCCCGGAGAAGACAAGTTATTGTTTCGGTTGGGGGATCTCGAACAGTACGAAGTCAATAATTGGGTGTTGCCTGCATTTGAATTTGTTCGTCATCTGCATATTGAGCTGTTAACAGGTTTAGCGGGAGAAATTGTTTTACTTTATGTGGCGGCAATGGCGCTGGTGCTTGGGTTTTCCGGCCTGTGGCTCTGGTGGCCGATGCGTAGGGGATTTCATTGGCGCTGGGTAATTCCCCCCGTCCGCCGACTCAAACTAAAGTCCTTCCTGCGTTTTCATAGCCAGAGTAGTGTTGTCATCCTACCGATGTTTCTTGTTGTGACACTGACCGCGAGCGTGATGATGTTTCAAAAGGTGAGAAACGCTATTACCGCGGAGACGACACAAACCTCAGTGCAAGCATCGCGAGCCCCAATAGATCCTGATCAGTTAGTCGCAGCGGTTCAACTGGTGAATAGGACTGTGCAGAATAGTTGGCCTACTTA
>TARA_R110002073_G_scaffold205294_1_pt1 | contig 13303 bp, 11 predicted proteins | sample TARA_R110002073 | Tara Oceans TARA_R110002073 (sample SAMEA4397174) | marine metagenome | biome: Polar Biome; feature: [DCM] deep chlorophyll maximum layer (ENVO:01000326); material: water (ENVO:00002006), including particulate matter (ENVO:01000060) such as... | depth 40 m
TCATTGCTTGAAATATTACTGTTTATATAACCTACAATTTTATAATTAGGGTCCGAAGTACTAAAGGCTTTCACTAGGTTTTCAATATTTGAAACCTCACCCAATACAATAACTTTTTTATAAAATCTAGGTGATGCAATAAATGTTACATAGGCATATCGCCACATAAAAATTACAATGATAATTGCTAAATAAAAATATACTATTTCTATTCGATGATCTGGTAAAACTGGTGTTATAATAGGTGTAAACAAATAAAATAAAACTGTAACAGATACAGTAATTACAATATTTTTAAATGTGGTATCTAATTTACTTGACTGCTTTAAGTTATATAACTCGAATATGGTGCCAAAAACAGTTAAATAAAACCCTAGCACAAGTGACCAAAGCCACTGTTTTTTTGTCACTAAAAAATAATCAAATTGAAAATAATAGCCAATTAGCTCAAGAGCCAGCAACGCCGCCAGAATATCAAAAATGCGTAAAAGAACTTTACGCTCGGAAATTTCAAAATGTATTCCTTTATTCTTTGCCATAGTTAGACTTAATGCGTTAAATATACTAAGTAAAAATAGGTTTTTACTACTAAGCTACTGTAATATATCATGCCATAACTGTTTAACATTACTCCAATTATATTTTTCGGCCTGTTTCCTTGCGTTATTTGCTAAAGAGCGAGCAGTTTTTTTATTTTTACATAGTAAATCTATCGCTTTTACCATAGCTTTAATATCATTTTTCTCAATAAGAATTCCCGTTTTATTATTTTCTATTAAAAAAGGCATTCCACCAGCATTAGTTGAAACTATTGGAAGCCCTAATGCCATTGCTTCCATAACACTAACAGGTGCATTATCTACGTTTGTGGTATTGATAAAAATGTTATGTCCTTCTGATTTTTTATGCCATTCTTTTTTTGATAACATTCCAGTAAATTCAACACTATTTTCTAAGCCAAGTGTTTCAACTAGTGCCTTACAGGATTTGAATGAGTTATCTTTTTCTGGTCCAACCATACATAACGTTGCCTCTGGGTATTCCTTTTTTAGTTGGTTTAATACTTTAATTGCCATTTCAGGATTGTATATACTTGCAAATGCACGTACATATAACAGCTTTGGTGTTGAAATTCCCCTTTCAAGAAATGGGTAATTTTTAATTTCTAGAACATTAGGTATAAAAGCAGTGTCAAAACCTCTTATATAAAACTCATGTTTTAAGTAGTTGGAAACTGCAACATTTCTATAGGAGTTGGCAAAAATGAGTTTACTTAAGGTTGGTGATTTATCTAATCTGGATGGTAAATTACCACCATGAAGAATAGGAATGTAATTTAGTTTAAAAAACCTAGAAAGTTGACTAGTTGCAAATGCATAATAAAAATTTTTAGTGCTGTAAGTGTCTATTAATACAAAGTCGATTTTTCGACGATACTTTATAATCGCCCAAAGCATTAATAATAGCCGAAGAAATTGATTTTTTAAAGACGAAGTCGTTTTAACAGAATAACCTTCACTTTTCAATAGGTTACTCAATAGTGCCAACGTTGTTTGGTTTATTTGCTTAGATTTTAAATTATTTCCTAAATATAAAATCATGTATTGGTTAGATTTCTTGATTCTTAAAATTAGTTTTTTTTGGAAAGGTAACATCCAAGAGGCACAAACCGTAAATAAATGATGGAAAAGCAATTCGCATAGCTGAGTGATTAATAGTTAACAGCCACATAACATAAAATGAGTAGAAATAAATGTTATTGCTATTTTCAATTCTAAATAAAAGTGGCACAAATAGTAAAATTCCAAAAGCTAATATTCCTAAAGAACCGTGTTCTGCCAAAAGCCTACTTATTTCATTATGTGAAGCTGCAACCTTACCTGTTTTATCGTATCGATACCCCTTATTTTTACCAACACCTATACCAAAAATTGGATTCTCGATAAACGCTTCCAATTCGGTTAAAAACAAATCCTTTCTACCTGTGGACACATCTTCTTTTTCAACACCTACCGCATTTTGGTTCGCATATCTGTTTTCTATTAAACCCGATGTTCTATTTGAAGCCAATAACCAAATGGAAGTTCCTAAAATAATAGACCAAAATATCGCCATCATTACTTTAAAACGAAATGTTTTTTGGCCTCTTAAATAGGTTATCATGATTAATATTACTATCGCAGCTATTGCTGTAAATATGCCTCCTCTTGCAAAAGTTACTAGACCTCTAAAGCTTATAAAACCTAAAAGCATCAGCTCTAAAATGGATTGAATGCCTCTAAACTTATTAAACAGTAACCTTGCAAATAAAATAAATATGCCTACTCCCAAAATAGTTGCTACTTGATTTGGCCCAAAACCACCTGAAGTCGCAAAATTAGATTCGGTTCCTGTCACAACATCCTTAATACTAGGGGTATAAAAAAACAGATATACTACTAGTGAAATTATAGGTAATAAGGCGTAAAAAAGCACTTTACTCAATTGTTGCATTGTTACTTTTTTCTTATAAAAATAAAAAGCCACAAATCCTAAAGAGACTGGTCCCGCAAGATTAAAGGCAATCATTTTTCTAATCTCATCGGTTAAATCGTAGGATGTAAAAACAATGGTAAGCAGTAATAACCCAATGTAAACTAAATACACTTGGCCTTTTACTCTTATTTGATCAAGTAGGAAACCAATTAAAACCAAAACAATTAGTAAGTACTTATGCAATTCATAAAAAAACAACCCATCAGTCATTCTAAAAAACACATCGCTTGTAGCTACATATGCTGATGCCAAAAGAACTGCCAAAACCTTATTTTTGGTTCCTAATACCAAGAAAATAGATAGAAATACTACCAAAAGACTAATTAATTTTGAGCTAAATGGCACTACATACACTATAAACCCAAGTGCAATATGCAAGAGGATCAACATCAACTCGTTATTTGTATTTCTCAAACTGTTCATGTCAAACTGAGTTATATATGTCCATTAGTTTATTCACAAACACTCCTTGAGAATATTCTTTTTCAACTGTTTGCTTCAATTGTTTACCAAATCCTTTTGCTTTATCTTGATTTTTAATACTTATACATAGAGCCTCTGCTAATTTTTGTGGATCTTTCTTAGGCACCAAAACTCCATTAACCTCATTTTTAATTACTTGTGAGCAATTTCCAACATTTGTAACTATTGCGGTTTTCCCAGCTAGCCCATATTCCAGCAAAGCAATGGGCAATCCTTCGGATTTAGAAGATAGTACACCTATATCGCTTTGGCTTAAAATATTAGAAACATCTTTTTTACTTTCATAAAAAAAAACGCTTTTATTCAAATTAAGTTTGTAAATAAGTTCTTTGATTTGTTTTGAGTAATCATCATCAAAATTTTTACCTACACAATGTAAGGTGTACTCTGGAAACGCTTTTATCACTTCATTAAATGCTTTAAGCAAAGTAAAATGATCTTTTTGTGGTCTTAAATTTGCTAAATGCAAAATTCTTTTTCCCTTAATTCCCTTTAGATTAGTTAACGGTTTACAATTATCCTGAACCGCAAAGTTTGGGATATAGGTGATGTTTTTTGTTGATAATTTTTTTATGGCCCAATCTTTTAGGGAATGGGTCACACAAATGATATGCGAAAAACGTTTAGAACAAATATTAAGTACCTTATATTTTCGTTTTATTAAAAACTCGCTATTACCATAATGGTCATGCCACACAATGTTAAGCGAAGGGTTTAACCACTTAATAAGTGTTGCCAAAAAAAAAGAGGTTGAATGCGCATGAATAATATCTATTTTATGCTTTGCAATAAATTGGTTAAGTTTTTTAATGGCAAAAACATCTAAGGCAAATTTTTTATTTAAAAACACATAACCTACATTTTTATTTAGGTTGTTTTTTAATAATCCTTCCTTTCTAGTAGCACATAAAAAAGATTTAAAATCTTTATTTAATGACAACGCATTTGCAATATTAACAGCTACTCGCTCTGCACCACCAGCATCTAGTGAATCTATTAATTGCAACACTTTCATAGTTTACTTAAAAGTTTGGGGATTTCAGTTTCAAATTTATCTAAAGTATAGGTTCTAGACCAAATATAAGCTTTCTCCACTTTATCTTTATAGATCTTTGCGTTGTTCACATAAAAATTGAATTCATTTATTATGGCTTCCAATTTGGGTTGTATTAGGCTTCCGCGTTTTCCTTGATTCAACATTTCTGGGATGCAAGACACATTTGTGCTAATTGGCAAACATTTCCAGAACATGGCTTCGGCAACTACTTTTGGCCAGCCTTCAGACTTTGACATGAACACTAAAAAGTGAGCTTTTTGATAGGCTTTCTTTAAAGTTTCTTTGTCTTTATTGCCATGCAAGGTCACAAAATTAGATAAATTGTTTTCAGACACATAGGCTTCAATTGTGCCTCTTTGTTGTCCTTCTCCATAAATATCAAGATGGACATTATGATTTAAGTTTACGAGTTCTTTAACTATTTGAACGCTTAATAATGGTCGTTTACCGCTATTTAAAGTTCCTACAAACAATAAGCCAATCTTGTCTTTTAGAGGTTTTGGTTCCACATCAATCTTTTCCTCTTCTTTGTAAGAAGCCGTAAAAAAAGGGTGTATGTTTTTGGAGGGTTCTTTCCAATTGCCATAGACCAAAACTTGTGTGTTTCGTGTAAGAAACTCATTTTTTAAAATCCATTTCTGAATTTGATAAGACCAAGGTTGTTTGGATTTTGGATCCCAATTGCCAGCATACTTAACTGTTTTGGGTTTTTTAGGAAACCATACCTGAACAAAACAGCCTAACAACCCAATGTTACCTGGACATCGTATATGGATATGATCTGTTTTTTTACATGCCTTAAAAATCATGAACAGTATATATGGTAACTTGAAAAATGATGCAATTGATGCTCCAATTGAAGTGAATTTAATTTGAGGAATTGTATTTACTTTAATGTTGTTGTGCTGGTAAGATATATTAATTGGTGAAGAATGTTTAACTTTAACCAAAGGTGCTACAATTTCAACACTATCTACATATTTCAACCACAAGTTCATTTCTTGCACATAAGGTGCATAGGCACTATATGTTTGCTCTTGTTTAAAATGTTCAGCATGTGTAATAATCAAGAATTTCATTGAATAGACTTATAAAATTGAATATTGTCTTTGGCTAACTTTTCTATGTTGTAATTGCTTAAAACAAATTTCCTAGCATTTTGAGCAATTATTTTACATTCTTCCATATTATTTAATGCCCAAAAAATATTTTGAGCAATATTTTCGATGTCATAAGGGTTACATAATAATCCTGTTTTTTTATGGCTAATGGTTTCGGGTCCTGGACCACAATTAGAAAAAATAACCAGTTTTTTTGTTGCCATAGCCTCTGGAGCCACTAAGCCTTGAGTTTCCATAAGCGAAGGAAATACACATAATGTGGATGAAGCATATTTTTTGGCCAGCTCATTAATTGCTACTGGACCTTTAAAGATTATGTTTGTAGCTTTGGCTCCTAAAGTTGGGATTACTTTTGACTTTAAAAATTCTATATAGGAGCTTCCATCTTTAAAAAACCAATCTCTACCATAAATCTCTAGTTTTATTTCCGGAAATAATTCCAATACTTTTTTCATAGCCAAAATTAATTGTCGAATTCCCTTTTTTTCACAAACTGTCCCAGCAAATAAAATCGTATTTGCAGACACTTTTATTTCTGGTCTAGGATGAAACACTTCTAAATCTATTGGATTTTTTATATTAATTATTTTCTTATTGTTAAAACTTAAATATTTAGCTGTATGCTGTTTTACATAATTTGAAATTGCAATAAATGCATCTGCTTTTTTAAATGATTTTTTTTCTTGAAATCCTTTCCACCAATTTATATTACGCCTTTCGGCTTCGGCAAAAAAATGATGCCCTCCATGAAGTCTTATAATATATTTTATTGATGCATTTTTTTTAATGAAAGCCAAGCCAAGTTCTGGAGTTTCAACAATATCAATAGGTGTTTGCTTGTGTATTTTTTTAATACAATTATTTATAGCTCTACTATTGAGCATCCAAGTAAAGCCCTTAATTTTTATAGGTTTTAATCTATGAATTGTTACTCCATCAATAGTACAAACCTCTTCTTGCTTGGTGTAATTATTAATTCCAACAACACTTACTTTATGACCAATATTTGCGTAGGCTTTACTATTGGTTTTAACAAAAGTGCCAATACCTCCATGCGGAAATCCTTTTTTAGGGTATTCGTGTGTTACAAAACAAATATGCATGGTAATTAGTTTAAAAGTAGTTGGGTTATTGCTTGGGTACTATTATTATTAAATGAATTGATTGTTTCAAGCCAGTGTTTGCCTAAAGAATGTTTGTTTTTTAAACTCTTCTTAATAATCTCAACGTAATCTTCCTTAGAATTTATCCAATATACAACATCTCTTTCTGGCATTGATTTAAAATGCTGAAAGTTGTAAATGGTTTTAACTGACCAGTGTTTATCTTCAACAGTATCATAATTTATAAATGCCGCAGGATTATCAAAAATTGCAAAATCGTGTGCCATGGTTGAACCTACATTAATCACCAAATCACAATGCTTGCATATATTTGCCAATAGCTTTACGTCTTGGTAATATGGAAACAATTGTGTCCATTGTTTTTGTATGTTGCTCCATTTTGGTTCGATAGGAATAATTAGGTCTTTGTTTTTGGCAATAATATGGTTATACCTTCCAGACAAATCAACTGGACTGCGTCTAAAAACGATTTGAACTTTTTCAATTAGACTACTGTTCTTGATGGCTGAAATTAAATCTTCTAAATAATTTGGATCGTATGGCGATGTTAGCTCGTCATCGCCAGAAAAACAAATGGTAACTTTGTTTATATCTAGTTTATGTTTATTAAAAAAGTTTTCTTTTTTATCTATTTCAACATCGTGATATAATTCAAATTGTGGTGTTCCAGTTATAAAAATATTAGTTGGGTTTATTTCTTTATAATATCTAAGCAATTCATTGCGCATATAGTTTGACCAAACCATATACTTTTTTGTTCGTATTGCTAAACGAGCCTTAACGAGATTGTCCCATGAATAAATGGCACCTACTGTTTTAATGCCTAAGACTTCGGCTGCTTTAAATATTGGAATGGCGTTTAAGGCTCTTTGGTGTGAACAAAATATTACATCTGGATTATAGGTTTTTAAAAAAGACACTTCACTATCAATACTTTTTAAAAGCGATTTTTGATATTTATCTTCAAAGTTTAAAATTCTTTGATAGTTTTTCCCTACATAGCCTCCAAGTACCTCTGCAGCTTTATAAAACCATTTTTTTAGTCCTTTATAATTACGTTTCCAGTTGGTTAAAACTGTTGGGTTGTTTTCTAGTACCGAATTATAATGTAGTCGTCCATAACATATAGTTTCCCTTAAAAACTTTTGCCTAATGGTTTCGTTATATCTAGACATTGGTTTTTTGGTTAGTGTAATATTATGAAGTTTCTCTACTTCTTTTATGGCTTTATTTGATAATGCATGATAAATAAGCACATTGCAATCTTGCTTTATTAGGTTGGGAATGATTTTAGAAAACAAATAATTTCTTATTCCTGTTCCGTCTGGGACGACTAATATTATTTTTTTGTTTTTCAACTATAATTTTACTTTAATGAATATCGACAAAATGCTTTTGCGTATTCAATGTCCATAGAGATTCGTCTAATAATGATTCTAAAAATAATTGCGAACTATTGCCAATACCAAAAGTTTCGGCATCTTTTTCAACCAATTCATGATTAGTTTTTAAAGCTTCAACTATATTGTCACTTTCATAAGATACATTAGTAATGTGTGAGTGTAATGACCTATTTTTCTGTCTGCTCCCAATATTAATAGTTGGTATGCCATAGTAAGGTGCTTCCCTAATGCCTGCACTGGAATTGCCGACAATAAAATTGCTGTTCTTTAAAAGTGTTAGAAAATACTCGAACCTCACTGATGGGAAAATTTTAAATCTTGAATTATTATCAAGTTTGTTGTAGGCTTTAATGATTTTTTCAGAACCTAGATCATTGTTAGGAAATATAACCACATAGTTTTTATTGTCTTTTAACAAGGCATCAACAAAATTACGTGCATAACCTTCCATTTTACTATATTCGGTTGTTACAGGATGAAACATTGCCAATGCATAATTGTTAAACGGGATTTCATAATATTTTTTTACCTCATCAATTGTAGGAAGATGGCTGGAAAACATTATATCTACATCTGGTGAGCCAATTATTTTTATGCTCTTTTCCAATTCGCCCATTTGTATTAATCGCTTTTTTGCATTTTGATTTGACACATAATGAATATGACTCATTTTACTAACAGAATGCCTGATAAGCTCATCTACAGTACCAGATAGTTCACCTCCTTCTATATGTGCTACTAAAATGTTATTTAAAGCACCTACAATAGCTCCAGCCATTGCTTCTACTCTATCACCATGCACAACTATAAGGTCTGGTTGAATTTTTTTTATATATTTTGAAAACCCTTGAATGGTCTTAGCTAGGGTTAAATCCATTGTGGCTTCGTTTGTATGGTTTTTAAAGGCATGCACATTCGAGAAGTTACAACGTTCAATTTCTATAAGTGTGTAACCATAGGTTTGCATAAGGTGCATTCCTGTTACAAACACAAAGGGTTCAAAGTGTATATCATCCTCAAGAATTTGTATTAAGGATTTAATTTTTCCAAAATCGGCTCTTGTACCAGAGAGAAATGCTATTTTTTTGATTGCTTTACTCAAAGTCTGTCCATTTAAGTTGAACATCTTGAGTTATATTTTTTATGGCTTTTTTGCCTAAAATATCTTTATAGTTTTCGGCAAGAATTTCTCCTGTTCCTGGTCGTTTTACCCAAATGTTAGCTTTGGTTAAAATGTCGTTCTTTTTAATCTCTTTTATAGAACAAACTGTTGCAAATGCAAAATCTATGGTAACTTGTTCTTCTTTGGCTGGCTCTTTATAACCTCCACGCATTAGAGCGATTTCTTTACTTCCTTTTACTAAATCCCTACACTCGTTTTCGTCCATACTACAAATTATATCTGGTCCTGTTCGCTCTTTATGGTCTGTAAAATGACGCTCCAATATAGATGCACCTAAAGCTACAGCTCCAAGACATGCATTATTATTTAATGTGTGATCGCTCAAACCAATTACTTTATCTGGAAACGCTTCTTGTAATTGTTGCATGGCTCCAAACCTTACTAAACGAGGTGGTGTAGGATACAAATTAGTCGTATGTAATAACGCAATTGGAACTTCATCTTTTTCAAAAATAGCGACTGCTTTTTTTACGCTTTCTATGGTATTCATACCTGTACTTAAGATTACAGGTTTTTTAAACTTTGCTATGTGTTCTAATAAGGGATAGTTATTGCATTCTCCTGAGCCAATTTTATAAGCTGCAACCTCCATTTTTTGTAGCCTGTTTGCTGCTGCTCTGGAAAATGGTGTTGATAAAAACAGCATTCCTTTACTTTCAACATAGTTTTTTAATTCTATTTCATCTTTTTCGTTTAAAGCACAACGTTTCATGATGTCATAAATAGACACCTCAGCATTTCCAGGAATTACAGATTTTGCTGCTTTGCTCATTTCGTCTTCAACAATATGCGTTTGGTGTTTAACAACCTCTGCTCCTGCTCTTGCGGCTGCATCTACCATTTTTTTTGCTACTTTTAGAGAGCCTTCATGGTTAATACCAATTTCGGCAATAACTAAAGGTGGATAATCCAATCCTATTTTTCTATTTTGTATTTTGATATATGGATTATTCATTTGGATAATTGTCTAGAATAAATTGCGCATATTTTAAATCTTCAGAGGTATCAATATCTACTGAAGCATAAGGGTGATTAACAATGAATGGACAGTTTTTACTTCCTAAAATAGCATCGTTAAGTATCAAATTTGTTTTTGATATGTATAATAGCCCATTTTCGAAATATAAAGGTTCCATATCTTGGCTACGTTGTCCCATTTTATAATTATAAGGTTCAAATCTGCCTGCATTAATTTTACCTAACTTTTTATTGTTAATACTTACTGTCATGAGGCTATCAAAATCGCCTTCAATATATTTGGTGTAGGCTTCTTTTAAGAGCTGTTTTTGTCGCAACGGATTTGTTGGCTGTAACAATATAACATTATCCACGGTTTCATTAATTGATACAACCGCATGCTTTAGCGCAGAAACTGTGCTTGAAAAATCTCCAGAAAGTTCTTCAGGTCTGTCAATGACTTTAACTCCTGAGTCTAATGCCAAAGCTTTTATTTTTTTATCATTTGTAGATACATAAACATCACTTATAATGTCTAGATTGGCTTTAGCATAGTTTATACTATGGGTTATTAAAGGTACATCGCTAAACAAAAGCCTATTTTTGTTGGGCAATCTTTTAGAATTAGCTCTTGCTGGTATGATGACAATGTTTTTAATTTTCATTTATTGCTTTAATAAATTTCTGCTCCCAATTATTATAATCCCAAATTTTGCTTGTAGTTGTTTTATTTGGTCTTGTTTTTCCAAAGTTAGTGTCTTTTCTGGCTAAGTTAAATGCTTCTATCCAATTTTCTGGGTTATTTATTTTTTCAACCATATAAACATTATCCAAACCATTAAGAATTTCTGGTATTGCTCCTTTTTTTGATGCAATAATGGCATTGCCGCATTTTAAAGCTTCTATCATAGACAATCCAAACCCTTCATTATAAAAAGTAGTAAACATATAGTAATTACTAATTTTTAAATACGTTGCTACTTTTTGATTACTTATACGTCCAATATTATTGGCTCTTGGATGATCGTATATTTTATTACTACCTATAATAATGACTTTTAGATTTGGGTAGATTTTTAATAATTCTTCAATTATTTTATGAAAAATATCGATGCCTTTTTTTGGTCTATCGTTTGCTACCCATATTAATATTTCATCTTTGACATCATACCCTTTTTCTTCTCTTTGTTTAGCAAATTCTTTCTCATCCAACGGAAAAAATATGTTTGAATCTACACCATTTCCTACAACTATTGTTTTTGGAAATTTTTGAGGATACTTTTTTTTACTCAACTCACAACTTAACTGCGATAAAAATAATATTTTGTCTACTTTGTGTAGTATCTCGTTTTTTAAATTAAGTTCAAATCCATGAAACGAAAAAATTATCTTTATTGGACATTTGTAGTTATTTTTAGTTAATGTTATTGCTTCCACTAAATGGGCATCATCCATAATAACAACAGTAATTTTACTTGAGTTTTTAGATAAAAATTTAATTTTTTGAATATAATCTTTTGCAACCCAATATTTTATATTAAACCTTCTAACTTCTTTTCTCCAAGTAATAAATTCCCTTTTTTTACAATTTAGATATTTCTCGTTGTAACTTGAAGGTGATAAAATATAATCGAAAGAGGTATTGTTTAAAATAAGCTTAGATATTCTTGTACTCCAGCTACCAATTCCGTTAGTTGGTAAAGCTCGATTACTAACCAATATCTGTAATGATTGTTTCATTAATATGGATTTTTCATTCCTTTTAAACCAAAATAGACTTTTTTGAATTTTTTAAAGAATAATAGGTGCATTAATTGGCCCATTTTGTGACCGAGATATCCAATGGTTTTTGGTTTGGGTAAACTTTTAATAGTGTTATAGGTTACATTAAAATTATTAAGTTTATTAAGTTCATCATGCATCCAGATTTCTTCCTTATTACCTAAATGATACCCATAATTTTTAAGAGTAGCTAGTCTTAAAAAACCTGCTTTGTCGTTTGGTTTATCTAAATATCGATTTTCACTACCACCAACAATTTTAAATTTACAATTTTCTCTTGGTGAGTTTTTAAAAACCTCTGCTCTAAAGGTTGCCAAAAAATGACCACACCCGATTACAGCTTTTCCCTTTTTATTTGAAACTACTAGATGCTTTTTTAAATGCATTTCATTATACATTTCACGACCTACACTTTCTTGAAATTTAATTAGTCCATCGGGGTTTTTGATCTTTTTAAACTTCAACTTCCCTTTAAAAAAAGCATAGTAAATGGTGCTATTTAAATATTGTCCTCTATAAGCTATACTGCTGGGGACTGGCGAAACCATTCCGCACTCCGGAAACTCAACCAATGTGTTTTCTACTGCTTGTTGCCAGTGGGGTAAAAACATAACGTCAGCATCAGCAATAGTTATAATAGGTTCTAAATTGCTTTTAATTGCTGCATATAATGCATTTATTTTACCCAAGTTAATTTTGGAATTAAGTAACTGATCAATCTTTTCATGTTCACAATATAGGCTTTCCAAGTAATTTGAAACTTCACTACAACAATTGTTATTTATAATCGAAATTCTAGTTTTTGCGTGTACTGTTTTTAGTAGTGAATGAAGGCATAATTTTAAGATTTTTAAACCATCTTGAAAATAGGGTTCAGTTAGATTAGGGATATAGATAGGTAAGACAACTCTATGATAAGCATCAATCTCTAAAATATTTTGCTCTTTCTCTGGGTTATTGCCAATTCTCATAATTTAATGACTTAACGGTCTACAAGAAAAGGAAGAACCTTTTACAATAGTTCCGTACATTTTTTCATATTGAATTTTTCCCGCAAGCAGTTCATTCCACTTATAAAGGATTTCTTCTTCACCACTTCGCCTAGTATCATCTAAATAAATAGCCACATTACTCGAAAGTTTATCGTGTAAAAAAGGAACTGCAGGATAACGATTAAATTTTGAGGAGTCAGTACTTGGCCCATCTACTAACAATAAATCTATATTGCTGGTTATCCTATTTTTAGTTTTTTCTAACTCATTTAAATCGTACCAAAACATATTATCCAAACAATTTAATTGAGTATTATCTAATTCTTTAAGTTCACAACACGACATTTGTACTTTATTATCACATTTATTCTTCTTTAATTCTTTTAAAATTAAATTTTGCCACTCTTTATTATCGTCAATACTAAAGAACTCTACTGATAAGTTATTGATTTTTATGAATTTGGATATAACTATGGTTGAGAGTCCAGTACCAAACTCAAACACAACTTTTCTATTATTTAATAAAATATCATTTAACACATGTAAAATTGTATAAGGGTTTAGCGAAAATGGTGTAAAGGGTAAATAACACGGTGAGTCAAACAGTTTATGAATTATATTAATTGCATAAATATCATCATTACTCCTATGGATTTTATCTAAAGA
>TARA_R110002073_G_scaffold27872_4_pt1 | contig 13297 bp, 13 predicted proteins | sample TARA_R110002073 | Tara Oceans TARA_R110002073 (sample SAMEA4397174) | marine metagenome | biome: Polar Biome; feature: [DCM] deep chlorophyll maximum layer (ENVO:01000326); material: water (ENVO:00002006), including particulate matter (ENVO:01000060) such as... | depth 40 m
AAGGGAATATTAAGTTCCTCGTGTTCTTCCCACTCGAGTTTCAGCTTCATGCCAATCTCGACTTCCTCCGGCGTCACGTTGGTGACATTAGACAGAATGCGAGGGCCTTCAGCTAAATCAATCCACGCCACAACATAGGGTACTAGATTGCGGAAGAAGGGATGATAGCTCTGGCGTACCACGCTGTAGCTGTACACCGTTGCATCGCCCGAGGCCACTTTCCACTCTAGATTGCCGCTGGTGCAGCCAGTGCAATGTCGGCGCGGATAAAACACAACAGTATTGCAATCAGCACACTGCTGATAACGAAACTCTTTGTCTTTGGTTGCTGCCCAGAACTCTTTGGTATCAAATTCTTCTGCTTTGGGTAGTGGTCTTGTGGGTACTTTTTTAGCTTCACTCATTAGTCTGCTCCCAAAATAATTGTGCCGGCAGCGTGACGACTACCGAGCATGCCGCCATTGCCGTGGGCAACGGCGAGCTTAGCGCCTGCTACCTGTGAATGAGATTCCCCTCGTAGCTGACGAGCGGCTTCGATTAACAAAAAGATACCGCGCATACCAGGATGGTTGGAGGATAAACCGCCGCCATCGGTGTTGAGTGCAGGACCGCCGGATTGGTCAAAGCGTAGCTTGCCGCCCTCAACCCAGGCACCGCCTTCACCTTTTTTACAAAAACCGAGATCTTCTAACAGGGCCAGTACGGTAATACTGAAGGAGTCATAAATCATCGCAATATCCATTTCCGCTGCCGTGACGCCGGCTTCTGCGAATGCGATGGGACCTGATTGTGCCGCAGCGCTGGTGGTGATATCGCCGCCGTTTTCTGGGTATTTAGTGGCTTCGCCGCTGCCTAGTATCCATACCGGTGGTTTCTTACAATTGCGGGCGACTTCGGGCGAGGCAATCACAACAGCGCCGCCGCCATCGGAAATCATGCAACACTCTAACAAGTGTAGTGGGTCAGCAATCATGCGGGAGTTCACCACATCGTCGATGGAAGTTTCACGAATGTCTAAAAACTCTAGATCTTCCATCGCCTGAACCGCTTCCGGATTACGCATCGCGTGGTAACGGGTTGCGGTAGAGATCTCCGCTAGCTGCCTACTTGTTGTGCCGTATTGGAACATATGTCGCTTGGCGACCATCGCATAGTTGGCAATCAGCGTTTGGCCGGCAAAGGCATCCATATTTTCGGCTGGATGCATGCTGCCGGCCCCGCGACCACCGACACCAATGGCACGGGCATTACTATGGGCTGTTGAGCCGTAAGTGAGCAGGGCAACCTTACATTTGCCAGCAGCAATATCTCGCTTCGCATGGGCTGCATGGAATTCGTAAGAACTACCGCCAACGCCGGTGGTATTAATGACGCTAGGTTTTAAACCAAAGTATTCAGCAATGGTGAGACCATTCATCATGCCGCCGCCTTCTCCGGCGTCATAGATACCATCCACGTCAGCCCAGCTAAGGCCTGCATCCTCGAGCGCTCTGGCCGCGCTTTCGGCTTTCATCTGTAACGGGCTAATCTCACCCTCGACATCCCGGCTGGGATATTCGTGTATGCCGACAATGGCGGCTTCCCTCTTTTGGCTCATCTGGCGCTTCCTGTTCGAATATTTAGTGCCCCGAGTCTACAGAAATGCCGGATTGCTTGTATAGACGGCCCAAGGACACTGATAAGTGGTAATTCATCAGGGTGCTTTTTGTCAGGCGCTGTGGCAGATTGTTTTCATCACAGGGAGAACAATAGTGAAAGTCATTTGCCTCACCGGCGGCATCGCCTCCGGTAAAACCACAGCAACCCGATTCCTCGAAGAAAAGGGTGCTGCCATCATTGATGCCGACAAATTGGGCCACCGGGTCTACGACACAGGGACCCAGGGTTATCTGAGGGTAATCGAAGCTTTTGGTGATGACATTGTCGGTGAAGACTACCAAATTGACCGCAAAATACTGGGCGGAAAAGTCTTCGGAAGTCCCGACGGATTAAAACAACTTACCGATATCGTATGGCCAGAGATCCGTCGCCTCGCAGAACTCGAAATCTCAAGCTATGAGGCATTGGAACCAGACGGCGTTGTGGTGCTGGAAGCTGCGGTGTTGTTCGAAGCCGGCTGGCAGGATATGGGCAGTGAAATATGGGTGGTTGTAGTTGACCCAGAAATTGCCATCGAACGCGCCATGGCCCGGGACGGCTTAGATCGAGAAGCCGTCGAGAAGCGGTTGTCTGCCCAGATTAGTAACGAAGAACGAACCGCCCAGGCGACGGTGGTGATTGAAAATAATGGCACGTTGGAGGAAATGCTGGCGGCGTTGGAGAAGGCCTGGGTGGGTTAGAGTTCCTCTAAAATCTGTTTAAGCGGGCAGATGTCTTACACAATAGATGTCTATTACTTTACTTCATCTCGATAATAGCTTTGCTAGATTGATGGCGCGAATTAGCGAAATTTAAAACAAATCAATCTGAGGAATCTAACATGAGAGAGCTAAGTTTTGCTGAAGTTTCAGTGGTAAGTGGAGGGTTTGAAGGTACTAAAATCCCATTCAAGAATCTTTTTTGGAAAGGCCCAAATTTCCCCGGCGGGCCAGCCGCTGCAGTACCAGCGATAGCCGTTGCATATGAACTTGGCTATAGTTTTGGGGAGGCAATAAATTCCTTTAATATGAATGTAAGTGGAATGTCTCTAGGTGTGGCTGTATACCATACCTTCAATGGTGGCTCGAATATCCCGCTGAGTGGGACTGTTCGTATCGAGGAAGTCTAAACGAGGCGGTTCGAAATGGCTGAGTATGAGTTTAGTCACGTCAGTAAAGCGGAAAGAGCCAAGATTATCCTGGCGAAGGTTTTTCTGGGGCTATTCATCGCTCACGGATTTTTATCTCTTTGCGGAGATGGCGGAGATTTAGCTTCGAAAGTTTCTGATGTCGCCTCTATTTTGCTTTTTACTTTTGCGTACATCAATGTATTACAAGTGAAGAGTGAACTCGCATTACTATTCGAACCGCCTTATCTGAACCATGGTTTTGAGTTTTTGATTGGGTTCGTGATTCTTAAATTTCTCTCGTGGTTCCTATGAATGAAATCCCCGAGACTTGATATATCGAAAGGTATGGGCCGCCATACGCTGCAACGGCCCAATGGTGTGCCCTAAATTAGGGCACAAAGCCCTCGTTATAGTTCTCGGCACCCTCTCGCTTGATATCCTCAAGCCAGCCACCTGCATAAGGCCAGGCTTCTGGGTTTTCCGGATTGGGACCCTGCCAAAATCTAGCAAAGGGACCATCGCCGACTTTTTCTAACGACCAGGCCTGGCGGCGGAATGTCCAACTGTCGGGTACCAGCTCGTGGGCTTTTTGAAAATGCTTAATGGCAAGTTTATGATTGCCACGCATTTCTAATTCAGTTGCGAGTTCAAAATGCGCGTGGCCTAGAGAGGTGTTTTCGTCTCTCGGTCGTGAACGTTGAATAGCCTTCTCCGGCGACATGGCAAATTCACTGTCAGGGCCATTTTTGACCCAGTCTCTAAGGGCTGCGTGATACTCAGCCTGACTGTTAGGGATCTTGGCGGCTTCGCCCATCATTTGCATAAGGCGTTCTGGGATTTCTGTCGGCACTTCCATATTGGTACCACCAACCCCTTTTGCTCCTGGTTTGGGTGGAGCGGGTGCCGCTTCTGCGGGACGAACGATCATGCCGTTTTCATCAATCCAAATACTGCTGGGGATATTCACCACGCCAAATAGGTCCGCCATTACGTGATGCTGATCAATCAATGAGGGATGTTGCGGATTGGCTGCGTCAATAAATGTTTTGCAGCCGGCAACGCCCAGGGTGTCGAGGCCAACTGTAATGAGTTCAAAATTTTTGTCTTTGAGTTCTTCTCGCAATGCCTGCCACACGGGCAGATCAGCAGAGCATCCTCAGTAGGGTGCCCAGGCATAAACGAGTACCTTCTTGCCTTTCAGGCTGGAGAGGTTAAATACCTTCCCATCAATATCAGGTAGTGAAAGTTCCGGGGCTTCTGCGGTCATCAGTGCCCGGCCGCCAATTGACTCTGGACCCAGAGCCCAGAGTTGGGCTTCTTTGTCTTCAACTAATGGCAGGTTCATCGCGGCTGCCGCTGCTTTGATATCAACGGTATCGCCGCCAGAATTTGGGATTGGGATGCAGATATCACCTTTACAGGCACCCTCGGATTTGAGCTGCCACCCGGTACCAACCTCAAACTCATTTTTTGTGACGTGAAGGGAATCTAGTAGCATTTAGTAGTCCTTTTATTGCTGTCCAAGCATGCTCAGGTAGCGTATGTGAGGTAGCGCAGCAGTACAAGAACTTAAGGGCCTGGTACATTGTGAGTTAAAAACTTGCTTTGTGTTCTCCTCCAATTTGCCCTTCGTGCAAGAAATTCACGCCGCAGCCAGATTTAGAGAACTGTCGTATGGCTCGCAATATTGTCTGAGAGGTACCAGTGACGGGACTGGTGGTTGTTAATCGAAGGTTTATTGATCAATCCGAACATGAATAATAATATTGTTCATGTTGTGTTTGAGGTTTGTTACGGGGAATCGGAAGGCATAAGCTGATCGAAAGAAAATAAAAATCACTGTGCGAAATGCAAATCACCTTAAGCCTTATACGCTTTCTCGATTGGTTTGTCCCGGAGGAACTTCGCCTTAATCCTGTGGAGGCACTGCGAGCACGGATTATCGTTGGACTAGCGCTTCTTATTGGAGTGTTACTTATTCTGGCTGGTCAGTTTCAGGACCACCAACTTGAACCTGATACGACCCGGGGCAAAATCCAATACGTTGCTATAGCTGCGCTCTTTATTGGTCCATTGCTGCTTCGCTTCACCGGCTCCCTGTTTGCTCTTGTGCTTGCTATCGCTTTGATAGAAACCATTGTTCTGATGTTATACACCCAACTGACCGGTGGCCTCTCGTCATCTGGACTCTTTTGGTATCCAATCATTCCGGTGGTGAGTTTGCTGTACTTACGTCCACAGTGGGGGTTTTTGTTTCTCGGTCTTTTTGTCGCTCACGTAATCTATCTGGCTGCTTTGGAGGGCGGTATACCAACTACTTATGGCCCACGTGCAGCAATGATTGGCGCTATCGTACCCTCAACGCTGCTAGTTCTGGTTGCTGTGGTTTATGTCTGGCTCGAAAAAAAAGCTCGGATTGCAAAAGACAATTCAGAATCTAAGTATCAACACCTTATGCAGAGTCCATTGCAGGGTTTACTCGTCTTTCGCGGTAAAAAAATTGTACTCGCTAACGAGGCTGCATTAGAGCTTTTTGATTGCGACTCAACAGCACAGTTAGACAAGCATTTGCTCTACGACCTGTTGGAAGTTGCAAATGATCCTCAACGAATGGAAAAGAGCATTCAGCGAGCTAATGGTAGTGTGCTGAGGCTTGATGTTCTCAGTAGCACCATTGACTGGGATGGAACACCGGTAACCCAGGTGTTATTGCGAGATGTTACTCGAGAATATCAGAGTAAGATTGAACTTGAGGCCCTCAATAAGGAGCTTGAAGTTCGTATCAAAGCACGCACGCGGGATATTGAGACCAACCTTGTACAACTAGATCTTGCAAGCAGAGTAGCGCGACTCAGTTATTGGGAGTGGCATATTGATGAAGCATCTATTCACTTCTCTGCCGGGATGGCTGCCATTCTTAATGCTCCCCCCGGAGATGAGTCACTTTCTGTAGATGCGTTTCTTCAGCTCGTGCATGACGAAGATCGCGCGCTGGTGGTTGATGAAGCGGCTAATGTTGTCATGTCTGGCGCTTCTTTTGATGTTGAATTTCGAATTATCATTGAGGGAACTGAAGAACATTGGGTACATGCACGGGGTGAAGCGGTTGATATATTAGAAGGGAATCACCCATCGAGAATCGCGGGCTCACTGCAAAATGTGACCGACCGAAGACTTGAGGAATGGCAAAATATTGAAGCCCAGAAGCGTGACTCCCTTGGGGCTATTGCCGCGGGGCTTGCCCATGATTTTAATAATATTCTGACTCCGATCCTTGCCTATGCGGAACTCATAAAGCAAACATCCACGAACTCAGATACCGATAAGTTCGCGAACGTCATCAGCAGCGCTGGTGAACGCGCATCAACGCTTGTGCACCAGATACTGTCCTATGCCAGGGAAGCGCCTGGCGAGAAACGTGTTGTTAACCTGCTGGAGATGGTGCACGAGACGCTCAATTTATTAGAGCCGTCACTGCCGAAAAATGTCCGATTGCGCTCGAGTCTCAAGGATTTACCCACGATTTGGGCCAATCCTGCACAGTTTCATTCCATTCTCATGAATCTTTGTGTAAACGCCCGTGACGCTATGCCTGAAGGAGGTGATTTAGATGTCTCGTTGGGGGAAGTTATTGATGGCGAGCGACACCTCGCAGAGATTAAGGTCAGTGACACGGGGAGGGGTATCGATCCAGAAAACCGATCAAAAATCTTCGAACCCTACTTCACAACCAAAACGTCTACCCGGGGTACGGGCCTGGGGCTCGCAATCGTAGACGGTGTGATCCGTGAAATGGGTGGGACAATCTCTGTGGACAGCACGTTGGGGAAGGGGACTACCGTCACGTTTCTGGTGCCCATGCAGGAACTGTCTGAAGACCTGGCGCTACAGGAGTTTCGTCATCATCCCCGGGAGCAACAACTCAAAGTTCTGGTGGTCGATGATGACTTGGATGTCTTGGATGTGATGCAGATCGGGTTGAATAATATGGGCCACGAAGTCGTGGGCTTTAACTCTAGTCGCGAAGCCTCCAATTATCTTTTGCACCATCGTGATTTTGATTTGTTAGTTGTCGATAAAGATATGCCTGAAATCTCAGGACCAGATCTTGTTACTCAGATCACTGAAGTAGATCCCAGCCTGAAGCTGATCATGGTCAGCGGTAGGTTTGACGATGACAATGCCGCGTCACTGGGTGTTCACGCGACCCTGGACAAGCCTTTCACCTTGAGTAAGTTGGCCGAGGTTGTAAATCAAGTTGCCGGACCTGGGACTGCAGAAGTATCAGCGTCGAGCTAAGGTATTCCAAGACCGTTTTCAAACACTACTTTCGCAACTTGAAGGGCCTTCAGGTGCGGCAGGAGTTCAACAATACCCTATAGAGCTTTTTTGCTTGCTTATCTAAATGCCAATCATTATCATTTAGATAAGCGTTGGGAAAAGAAGCCGAATAGGGCTAGCTCTGTACATGATTCGAAAAACAATATTCTGGACTCACTTGATTTCCGCTGTTGCGGTGGGCTTTGTTGTCCTGGTCCTGTCAATTACCGGTTTGGTGCTCACTTACGAACGCCAAATCACGGATCTGGCTGATCAACATCATTACTTCCGAGCACCTGCCAGCGCGGATCAGCCGCGACTATCTATCGATAGCATTCTCAACAACATTCAGACGACGGATTTTCGACCCACGACGATTGTACTTTCTGAATCGCTTAATGCGCCAATCGTGCTCAGCCAGGGTCGAAACAACAGCGTCTACGTGAACCCCTATACCAGTGAAGAAATCCCTCCAGGCAATCTTGGCCTGCACGAATTTTTTTCTGTGGTCACACGCATCCATCGCTGGTTTAACTTAAGCGGTGACAGCCGGGAGTTAGGTAAGGCGGTCACTGGTGCCAGTAACCTGTTATTCCTATTTATCATCGTGAGCGGTTTATATCTGTGGTTGCCGAAGGTGTTTTCCCTGATGGGGTTCCGCAGTCGGGTTTGGTTCAGTGGCGCAAAAACGCTGCCGGCTCGAGACTTTAATTGGCACCATGTCTACGGGATATGGGCTGCTATACCCCTCATTATTATTGTTACCACAGGAACCGTCTTTGGTTATTCCTGGAGTAATAACCTGGTTTATCAGTTAGTCGGTGAAGAAGCGCCGCAACGAGGGCGCAGACCTGGTCAGTCAGGGGGCGCATCGAATGCAGAGGAACCTCGCAGCGGTTTGCCGATCGAGACCCTTACCCAGCACGCGATCGACGTATTTGAGGCGCGGCATCCGGGTGGTTGGAACACTGTCTCTGTGACCCTGGGTAAGTTTGATGCGACAGAAATGGAATTTAGTTTTGATCAAGGGAACGGAGGGGAACCTCAAAAGCGACACGTTCTAAGTATCAACACCGCGAACGGTGAGCTGGCGTCTTACTCGCCGTTTACAAGCCAGTCCAAAGGCCGCCAATTGCGCTCCTGGATTCGGTATTTACACACCGGAGAAGCGCTTGGGCTTATCGGCCAAACCATTGCCGGTTTTGCCTGTCTGGCGGCGGTTTTGATGATTTGGACCGGTATATCAATGTCCCTGCGCAGGCTTAGAAGATATCTCAATAAACAACGTGGTTTTGCCGTCCGGCTGGCCGGTGAATAAATCAACAACATCAGGAGTAATCATGGATCGTCCTATATTTAAGAAAACCCCTCTGGCGCTAGCCGTAACGGCGAGCATTGTCACACTGGCGGCAATGCCCGTGCAGGCAAACGATAGTGATACCGGCATTGAAACTGTTCAGGTCACCGGCGTTCAGCCAACGGAGAGCGCGAGCTCTTCAAAGTTTACACGCTCATTGTTGGATACCGCGCAAACCGTGAATATCATTCCGAAGTCTTTGATCGAACAAAGAGCGGCAACATCCTTAAGAGACGTACTGCGTAATGTTTCTGGTATCAGCATGCAGGCGGGCGAGGGCGGTGCTCCAGCCGGTGATCAGTTGTCCATTCGCGGCTACAGCGCCCGTACCGATATCTTTGTTGATAATGTCCGTGACTTTGGTGGTTATACCCGTGATCCATTCAATCTTGAACAGGTGGAGGTTGTTAAGGGACCTTCCTCCGACTACTCCGGTCGAGGCTCTACCGGCGGCTCTATCAACCTGGTGAGCAAGAGCCCAACCCTTGAGGACAGTCTAGACACTAATCTAGCGCTAGGTTCCGATTCTTTCTCCCGCGCCACTTTGGATGTCAATCACGCTCTGGATAGCTTGGACAATGCTGCGTTTCGTCTGAATCTTTTGTATCACGATCAGGATGTTGCCGGCAGAGATGAAGTCGACAATTCTCGATGGGGTGTTGCTCCCTCCCTGGCGTTCGGCATTGATACGGACACTCAAGTGACTGTTAGCCTGTTTCATTTAGAGCAGGACAACCTGCCCGACTATGGAATTCCGTGGGTGCCGACAGACAATGTACCCCTGGCAGCGCTAGCGGATGAGCCTGCACCGGTTGATTTTGAGAACTGGTACGGTCTGCTCGATCGTGATTTTGAAGAGGTCTCTACTTCGCTGGTGACCCTTAAGGTCGATCACAACCTGAGTGATAATATTACCCTCACTAACACGGCTCGTTACGGTATTACCGATCGTGACTCTATGATTACAGCGCCGCGTTTTTTCAGTAACACGAGCACTGACATCCGCCGCAGCGACGAAAAATATCGCGACCAGGAAGACAAGATTCTTGCTAATCAGACCGATGTTGTCATTGAGTTCGGCAATACCTGGGAGCACAAACTACTGGTCGGAATGGATATCGCGGTTGAAAGTGAGAAGCGCTACACCCAGGCACTGACCGGTGTTGATTCACCCAACACCGACCTGTATAACCCGAATCCGAACGACGCTTACCTTGAAAATTATCAACGTACCGGTACAGCGAGCAAGTCCGATTCGAACAGTTTTGCCCTTTATATATCCGACTCCGTCGCACTCAATGACAAGTGGCAGATAAACGCCGGTCTACGTTGGGACCGATTTGATTTAGAATTTGTCCCCGATGGCGGAACCCTATTAGAACGCGACGATAAGATGCTTAGTTATCGTGCAGGAGTGGTGTACAAACCAGTTGAATCTGCGAGTATTTATTTCGGCTATGGCACCTCCTTTAACCCAACCGCGGAGGCGTTGTCGATTTCGACCAGTTCTCGTCAGCCCGGTATCGCTGACCTCGATCCAGAAGAGAACGAGACAATTGAGCTAGGTGCCAAGTGGCAAGTGTTAGATGGCAAGGTGTTTTTAAGTGGCGCTATTTTCCGTACGGAGAAGACCAATGCCCGTACTGAGGACCCCAACGATCCGAATGATGTTTTGATTTTGGATGGTGAGCAAGAGGTTCAGGGAGTGGAATTGGGTGTCGCCGGTCAAGTCACAGAGAAACTTGGCATCTTTGCTGGTTACACCTACCTTGATACTGAAATAACCAAGAGCCTAAATGCAGCAGAGGTGGGCCAAGAATTGGGTAATTCGCCGCGAAATTCGTTTAATTTGTGGAGTACTTATAACTTCACCGAAAAATTTGACATGGGCTTAGGTGCGCAGTTCGTTGATGATCGGTACAACGGTACTTCTAACCTGCGAACCGCTGATTCCTATTGGGTAGGTGAGGTTTCAGCGAATTACCGCTTCAATGAGCGGATCAGTTTTCGCTTAAACGTGCAAAATCTGACGGATGAAGAGTACATCGACTTTGTCGGTGGTGGACACTTTATCCCGGGGATGGGTCGGGTTGCGATGCTTAGTTCATCGTTCTTTTTCTAAGCCGATGTTACTAGAAATCCCAGAAGTCTTAACCAAAGAGCAGGCCGCTGAAATGAAGGCGGCCTTGCTGGCGGACGCCTGGGTTGATGGCAAAGTGACGGCAGGGCACCAGTCCGCTGGTGCCAAGCACAACAGGCAATTACCAGAAAACTCAGCGGCGGCCGTTGAGCAGGGTAAAAAAGTGCTGCAGGCATTGCAAAATGTGCCTATTTTTATGTCCGCGGCATTGCCCCAAAGCGTCTTCCCTCCCTTGTTTAATCGCTATGACAATGAAGACCGATTTGATAGTCATGTCGATAATGCGATACGTAGACTACCCATGGGAGGTCAAATTCGAACCGACCTTTCCGCCACCCTGTTCCTTTCCGAGCCCGGGGAGTACGAGGGGGGAGAACTACTTATCGACGACACCTTTGGTGCCCATAGGGTGAAACTACCGGCCGGTAGCCTGATTCTTTATCCCTCAACCAGTTTGCATCGGGTGAGTCCTATCACCGCCGGTAGCCGAATCTGTTCATTTTTTTGGATTCAAAGTCTGGTGCGGGATGACGGTCAGCGAACGTTATTGTTTGACCTGGATATGGCGATCAACCGTCTACGTCGTGAGTTTGGCGACCATGAGGCAATTGTTGCGCAAACCGGTGTGTATCACAACTTGCTACGGCGCTGGTCCGATACCTGACCAGGATATCCGCATTGGCTTCACCCATGATTTTAGTGTGTACCTAGTGCGCGGGGTAACGGCACGAGTTCTCTGCTTGTGCCATCGCTGCCATTGAAGTGTTTTATCGCGTCAATCCGAACGTCATGGAGTGGGTGGGTGCTGAGGAACGTATTAAACGCTTCCGAGTCGCCTTCAGCCTTGAGCACTTCAAATAATTGATCCGCACCCAGCACATGACCATAGTGATGTTGTAGCAATTGCAGGGCGGCTTTATCAGCTTGTAGTTCATGCTCGCGACTAAAGGATAACGTTGAGAAAAATCCTATGTAGTTCACCAGGCTATCGAGGACGCTACTATCTGAATAGCCCGTGATACTGAACAATGCGAGGGTAATGATAAGCCCTCTTCCCGTTGCGCGTATTGGATGCCGCCCTCGGATATGCTCAATCTCGTGGGCCATGACCATCGCGAGTGCGTTTTCACTTTCAAGCCTGGTGACCAATCCCCGGTGAATGATGATGTGGCCACCCAGGGTGGTAAACGCGTTGACGATTCCGTCGTCACGGTAATGCACCGTGATGCTCATGCCCTCGGGTAAGGGGTCCTGCTTGATTAGAGTGTCAGCGAGCGACTGCAAATATATCTGAATCTCTTGATTCGCATTGTCGCCGGCGTTTGCCGGGGTACCTGTGCCAGCTCCGTGATGCTCTGGAATATGATCCTCAAGCAGTCCGAATGTCGTGGCTAGCCGTTGTTCCAATTTGAATGGGATGTACCCGACAAGGGAATCAGCCAGAAGTGCGAGTATCAGTATTACCCCAACGGTTGCGCCACCCACAGCAAGCAACATCCAACTGAAATCCGCAAGCGGGTGGGACTTGGGTAAATTGACTTCATCGGGGACCTGGGGATTTTCGTATTCCAATGGCGCCTCTTAGGGGATTAACCCGGTGCCGTAGGCGAATATTTCAACGGAGCCAATTTGACCGCGATTGCCTTTTGCAATTGAAGAGGTTTCGAGCTTGACGTTAAAAATATGGGTGGCGCCTTGATCCTGTGCGCTTTGTTTCATGCGCAATACGGCTTCGCGACGCGCCCGGTCAACCAGACTCTCGTAGGCACCGACTCTTCCCCCAAGCAGCGATCGAAGCCCGGCGGACAATCGTTTGAAATAGTCTACGGAGATGACGACGTTCCCCTGGACAAAAACCGAGTCCCGATTCATATCTCTCGGTGGCGGCATTCTGGCACTAAAGGTCAGGACGTTTTTGAGTTCTGCTTCTCGTTTTCGGATGGACGCAAAATGACGTTTCTCTGCGATAGATCCGGCGACATAGCCCACCACAACCAGGCTTAAAAATATAATCAGATCCATGGGGTTTACTCCAGAACGACCGCGGTGCCGTACACAAATAGCTCCGCTGCTCCGGCGGCGACGGAGGAAGTTGAATACCTAACATTCACGACGGCATTTGCACCGATCGCTTCGGCCTGCTGAATCATTCGGTCAGTGGCTTCCTCTCGTGCTTCATTTAATAGTTCGGTGTACGCCGTGAGTTCTCCCCCAACAATATTCTTGAGTCCCGCAAGCAAATCTTTGCCGACGTGTTTTGCTCGAACCGTGTTTCCCTGCACCATGCCGAGATGCTTATGAATACGTTTGCCTGGAATGATTTCAATATTGCTGATGATCAAGATGATGCCCTCGTTTAGATCACCTTAGACTAACGGAAGACGGGGTGGATACCCAATACCTTTATCTGTTGCAGGCTTATTGGTGCTTTTTTAAGCAACAATCAAGTTTAAGCAACATTCAAGCGGTAGGGGAGGCTGACTAAAAGCTTATGGGGCCTCCCAGGTGCGGCTGGGTGAAATTCAAATAGCCAGAAAATCCCAATAGAAGGTATTCTTATAAGCCAGTGAAAAGTCGTTTAATGTCAGCATGCCCGATGGTACGGTAAAGGTTGACCTTATGTGTCGTGAGCTTTTTTCCGCTAAGCATGCGGTTGCTCGGTTTACAAAAAATTCAGACGGAATATTTAAGGGGCGAGTAAAGACCCGCTAGT
>TARA_R110002073_G_scaffold336224_2_pt1 | contig 13261 bp, 10 predicted proteins | sample TARA_R110002073 | Tara Oceans TARA_R110002073 (sample SAMEA4397174) | marine metagenome | biome: Polar Biome; feature: [DCM] deep chlorophyll maximum layer (ENVO:01000326); material: water (ENVO:00002006), including particulate matter (ENVO:01000060) such as... | depth 40 m
GACGGATCCGATTGCCGTTTCCGCCAATCCCTATCAGCCACCAAACCCGATTTCGGATTCTCTGGATCACCCAACCGCATTGCCAATCGATCGCTGCGACGGGGAATTTGAACTGGATGAACCGATCGAGGTGTTAGTCAAACGAGCGTACCTGTCGTCGATCGTGGGCGTCTTGGTGTTTCCACCGCTGCTGAACTTTTATTCGCTGTACGTCACCCTCACCATTCCAACGACGGCCTATCGCGATGCCAGAGCACGAAGAAAGCTGATCTTTGCCTGGGTCGTCAATGTGTTGGCGATTCCGCTGGGCGTCTGGTTTTGGCTCAGCATGTGACCATCGTTTTGGTCATCTTGATGTGAGGCAAGGTGACCTCGGTAAACGGTTCGCCCGACGCCGTATATCCGAGTCGCTCGTAGAACCTCCGAGCGACCTCGCGAGCATGCAGCTGAATGCACTGCACCCCGCGAGACTTTAATTCCAATTCAACGCGGCACAGCAGATCCGATCCGATTCCTCGACCTTGCAGTGCGGCGTCGACTGTCATTTGACGGATTTTGGCGGCGCTCGGTGAAAGCAGCATCACGGACACACAAGCGATCAATTCGTTGCCTCCGAGCATGCCGAAATGAAGTTGGTCGTGTTCCGCAGCAAGCTGTGCCGGGCTGAATGCGAGCCCCAGCGGTTGACGAAGCACCGCGTGACGCAGTGCAACGGCTTGCCGATACCGTTCGGACTGGAATTCGATGGGAACGAATTCGATTGAGTGCAGACGGTCACTTTCGCTGGGCATGGCGTCAAATCAACAATGGGTCTGAGTTGTGAAGTTAGCTCCGTCGGATTACTGCCGTAGCGGAACTCGTCAAGAGTTTCGACCGGTGCCGGGATTCACGAAAGTCTTGACGACTTCCGCTACCAGTGAGGACCGTCCCTTAAGGTTCCGACGGTCCTTAGTTGAAGCTTGCATAAACCACCGCAGCGATCCCGAGCAGATTTAGGGTGGCGGCCAACGCGAATTGGATTCGATAAGATCGTTTGTAGGTTTTGTGACGCAGCCAACGGCCGGCGATCCAGCCCCCAGGCCATCCGCCGACGAGCGACCACCCCAGTAGCGTTCGTTCGGGAATTCGACGCCGATCCGTTTGCGCGGCACGTTTGTCCCAGGCGTACAGGATCGCGGTGATCAAACTTGCTACCAGTGTCCAAATTGCGAAACCGATTAACATGAGCGGATACTTTCCCTGACCTTTTTCATTTTGAGCTCTCCCTGATGTCGTCTCGTTCTGGCCAATCTCGTCCTCGTCGCGGATCTTCACGTCCTGCTGTTTCCGGGTCCGGCACGTTTGGGGGTGGCTTAAAAGGGGTGAGGGATTGCATGACCCCCGAAGATTATTTCGGCGTTTTGGAGCATTGGCTCGCGTTGGAAGGCGAGGCCGAACGCGCCCGAATGACGCTGCGACGGCAAATGCGTTCACAACGAGACGTGGAAAGTACCGGGGAAACCCTCGTTTCGCTACAGATGTCCGACCATAAAACGGGGCTGGCGGGCCGATTACTACTGGATTTTGTCAAACCCCACGGCGACCCGTTGCCGATGAACCGCTTAAAAGTCGGTTCTCCCGTCGTAATCTCGGACTGGTCCGATGCGTCCGACGAAGGCATCGCCGGAGTCGTCAGCCGCCGCAAACATAACACGATCCAAGTGGCGACCGAGCAGTGGCCGGCGGGGTCGACGTTTCGCATCGATCTGTCGCCCGATGAAACGACGCGTCGACGCCAATTGGCGGCAATGGCCAAGGCGCAAGTCGCGACCGCTCGCACCGGCCGGCTGCGTGACGCGCTGTTGGGATTCCGCCCGATTCGGTTCACCGATTTGCCCGACGTCCGTTTTTTGACCGATTTGAATCCACCACAACAAGACGCGGTGCGTTTCGCGCTGTCGGCTCAAGATGTCGCGATTTTGCATGGACCGCCGGGAACCGGAAAAACGACGACGATTGCCGAGATCATTTATCAAGCCGTCGCTCGCGGCGAACGCGTGCTGGCGTGTGCGCCGAGTAACACCGCCGTGGACAATTTGCTCGAACGTTTGGTGGCGATCATGCCCAACGTGTTGCGAGTCGGCCATCCAGCGCGAGTGTTCGAATCGCTGCGAGGGCATACGCTCGACGAACTCGTCGATGCCGATCCCTCGACCGAGATCGTTCGCGATATGCGTCGCGAATTAGAACATTTGATGCGGGCGGCATCCAAAAAACCGCGTGGCCGCGAGGGTTTTCGTCGCAAAGGTGAATTGTATGCTGAAGCGGGACAGCTTCGCGGCCAAATTCGATCACTCGAACGCAGCGTCATCCGCAGCGTGATCGATTCATCGGACGTCGTTTGCACGACCACCACGATCGACGACGAATTGTTGTACGACCAAGACTTTGACTTGGTCGTGATCGACGAAGCGTGCCAGTGCACCCAGCCCAGCGTGTGGCAAGCCGTTCTGCGTGCCGAGCGATTGGTCTTGGCAGGTGACCATTGCCAATTGCCGCCGACGGTGCTGAGCGATGAAGCCGCGCGAGCGGGCATGAAAGAATCGCTGATGCAGTCGCTCGTCGAGCGAGAAGGCGACTCGGTGTTCCGCCGCTTGGTGGTCCAGTACCGGATGAACGAAACGATCATGAACTTCTCGTCCGAAGAATTTTATGATGGCACGTTGATCGCCGATGCTTCGGTTCGTTCGCACCAGCTCAGCGATTTGCCTGAGGTCATCGAAAGCGAATTGACCACCCAGCCGATCGAGTTCATTGACACCGCCGGTGCCGAGTTTGACGAAGCCTTGGAACCAGATGGTCAGAGCAAACTGAATCCAAAAGAAGCAAATCTAATCATTCGTTTGATTCACGAGTTTCTTGACGCCGGAGTCCAGCCGGAACAGATCGCCGTGATCGCTCCCTACGCGGCTCAGGTGCGACTATTGCGTTCGCGGTTAGAGTTGCCCGAACTTGAAATCGATACCGTCGATGGTTTTCAAGGCCGCGAGAAGGAAGTGGTGCTGTTGACGATGGTCCGCAGCAACGATCGAGCCGAAATCGGCTTTTTAAGTGACACCCGGCGGACCAACGTCGCGCTGACCCGAGCACGTCGCAAAATGATCATGGTGGGCGATAGCGCCACACTGGCCAGCCACGATTTTTACGCGTCGCTGCTAAAGTATTTCGAAGACGCCGACGCCTACAAATCGGTCTGGCAGTACGGCGACGTCTAACTAGCGAAACGGTTTTGGCGTAGCGAAACTCGCCAAGAGTTTCGGAGTGTTTCGACGCGCTGTCCAACGTTTTGGCGACGGTAGCTACCGTTTGTTGCGGAAGGATCGTTACGGAAGGATCTTTAGCAAGATCCACTACCCCGATACCAAATGTGAACTTAGGTAATTTGGCGATTGTGCTTGCTTTGGTTGCCTCGGAAACAGTACAAGCGAGGTTATGAGCGCGAGTTACTATTTATCGTGTCTTTGGCCAGGATTGCCAGAGCTGTGGTGGCGTGGCCGGATGGCTTCGTTACCGCTGGCGATTGCATTTTGCCTAGCGCTGAATAGTTTTTTCGTGTTCGGTTGGATCTACCCTGGCTGGTTATCGGGCGGATTGTTCTGGATGGCCACGTTGCTGGGCGTCGCGGTGTGGGGTTTCTATGTGGTCCGTGGCCTGCGGGAATTGCCCGAACTAATTCATCCACGCAAAGTCAGCGAAGAGCCCGATCGTTTTCGCGAAGCGCATGCGGCCTATTTGCGGGGCGATTGGGAAGCGGCTGAGAAACTGCTGACTTCGGTTCTGGCGATTGAGCCACGCGACCCCCCAGCGTTATTGATGTTGTGCTCGGTTTATCGACATCTGGATCAATTGGACCACGCCACCGTTCTGATTAACGAAATCAGTCGACTTGAGGTGGCCGATCCGTGGTGGGTCGAAGTGGAAACGGAGCGAAAACGCATTCGTCGTGCGATGGTGGCGGAAGAGGAATCCAAGGGCAAAGCGAAGAGTGACGCGCGAGAGAACCCCACCAATCGCGAAGCCTCCCCCTCCGAAAACGCTGCCGATATGACAGAAGACCGCGCAGCTGCTGCTTAATGCTAGCTTTCTAGCTCCGCTGAGGCCGCAGCGAGATCGGGACGCCGTGAAGTTCTGCAAGAAAACTTCGGCGTGTTTTTTAAGACAATTTGCTCCCGATCGCCGTCTTTTCTGGTTTCCTACGTCAAGCTCCTATCCCCGGCCTTTGACCTAACCGATAGAATCAGACATAGAGTCAAAAGTCATTGCGTTTGACTGAGGATCATTCCGTAATCGTCGTAACGAATCAGACCGCCATTGCCATCAAGTGTAAAAGTGGCGTACGGTTTGCTTATCTGACTTATTGCGAAATGTATCGCCAGTTTGACAGCCTGGGTAAACGAGATAATAGATATGTACGAACGCTTTACCGACCGCGCCCGAAAAGTCATGCAATTGGCTAATCAGGAAGCACAGCGGTTTAACCACGAATACATCGGCACCGAGCACATTTTGTTGGGCTTGGTCAAAGAGGGCAGTGGTGTTGCCGCCAATGTGCTAAAGAACCTCGAAGTCGATTTGCGAAAAATCCGACTCGAAGTCGAAAAACTTGTCCAAAGCGGTCCTGAAATGGTCACCGTCGGCAAGTTGCCACAGACGCCGCGTGCCAAGAAAGTCATCGAGTATTCGATGGAAGAAGCACGCAATTTGAATCACAGCTACGTTGGGACCGAGCACATTCTGCTGGGACTGCTCCGCGAGCAAGAGGGTGTTGCGGCTCAGGTTCTGATGAACCTGGGGCTGAAGCTCGAAGACGTTCGCGAAGAGGTCTTGAATCTTTTGGGCCACGGGCTCGAAGGCGCCGAGGTCGGCGAACGTGGTGGTCGCAGCGGCGATGGCGAAAGCAGCGGCGGATCATCCGGCAAGAGCAGCAAGAGCAAGACTCCGGCACTGGACAGCTTCGGTCGCGATTTGACCGAGTTGGCCAAGAAGGGTGAATTGGATCCTGTGATCGGACGTGAACGAGAAATCGAACGTGCGATTCAAATCCTTTGCCGCCGTACCAAGAACAACCCCGTGCTGTTGGGTGAAGCGGGTGTTGGTAAGACCGCGATCATCGAAGGCTTTGCTCAAAAGGTCATCGAAGGCGAAGTGCCTGAGATTTTGGCTGAGAAGCGAATCGTGGTTTTGGACTTGGCAATGATGGTTGCGGGCACCAAGTACCGCGGTCAATTCGAAGAGCGAATCAAGGCGGTCATGACCGAGGTTCGCCGCGTCAAGAACACGATCCTGTTCATCGACGAACTGCACACGCTTGTTGGTGCCGGGGGTGCCGAAGGCGCCATCGATGCCGCCAACGTCTTGAAGCCTGCACTCGCTCGGGGTGAGATCCAGTGTATCGGTGCGACGACCTTGGACGAGTACCGCAAGTACATCGAAAAGGACAACGCACTGGCGCGTCGTTTCCAAGAGATCATTGTCGAGCCGACCGGCAAGACCGAAACGATCGCGATCCTAAAAGGACTTCGCGAACGTTACGAAGAACATCACCGTGTTCAATTCACCGACGACGCGATCGTTGCGGCTGTCGAGATGAGCGAACGTTACATCACCGCACGCTGTTTGCCCGACAAGGCAATCGACGTGATCGATGAAGCGGGAGCTCGGGTCCGACTTCGCACGATGACCCGTCCACCAGATTTGAAGGAAATCGACGAAGAAGTCGAAAAGCTGAACAAGGAAAAAGAGGACGCGGTCGCCAACCAAGACTTCGAAAAAGCCGCCAATCTGCGTGATCAGGCCGAAAAACTTCGCAAGAAGAAAGACCAGATCACCGCCGAGTGGCGTCAAAAGAGTCAGCAGACCGACGGCGTGGTCGACGAAGAAGTGATCGCGGAAGTGGTCAGCAAGATGACCGGTATTCCGTTGACACGTTTGTCGACCGAAGACAGTCTGCGTTTGATGAAGATGGAAGAAGAACTGCACAAGCGAGTCGTTAGCCAAGAGCAAGCCGTTACCGCGGTAGCCAAGGCGGTGCGACGTAGCCGTAGCGGTTTGAAGGATCCACGACGTCCGACCGGATCGTTCATTTTCGCCGGTCCGACTGGGGTTGGTAAAACGTTGCTCGCCAAGGCATTGGCCGAATATATGTTCGGCGACGCCGATGCACTCGTTCATATCGACATGAGCGAGTACATGGAAAAGCACAACGTCAGCCGTTTGATCGGTGCCCCTCCGGGATTTGTCGGCTACGAAGAAGGCGGTCAATTGACCGAAAAGATTCGTCGTCGTCCGTACGCGGTGGTCTTGTTCGACGAAATCGAAAAGGCTCACCCCGATGTGTTCAACATGATGCTGCAGGTGATGGAAGAAGGCCGTTTGACCGACTCGTTCGGTCGTAACATCGACTTCCGTAACACGATCCTGATCATGACCACCAACGCGGGTGCCGAAGCGATCAAGAACGAATCATCGTTCGGTTTCCAAAAACCGGATGGCGATGCCAGTTACGATTCGATGAAGAGCCGAGTGATGGATCAGATCGAACGCGTTTTCCGACCCGAGTTCTTGAACCGGTTGGACGACACGATCATCTTCCGCCACTTGACCAAGGAAGACCTCAAATCGGTTATCGATTACGAATTGTCGAAGGTCCGCGAACGTTTGATGGAACGCGGTTTGGCAATCGAATTGACCGACGAAGCGAAAGAGTTCTTGGTCAAGAAGGGCAGCAACCTCGATTACGGTGCACGTCCGCTTCGCCGAGCGATCGAGCAACGTATCGAAGATCCGCTCAGCGAAGAGTTGCTGCAAGGCACCTTCGAAGGCAAGGACACGATCGTGATCGATGCCTTCAAGGATAGCGATGGCAAAATCACTCGCCTTGATTTCAAAGGCGAGAAACGAGGATTGGCCGAACCGAGTGAAACTGTCAGTGCCGGCGTCGGCGAAGACAAGGGCGATTCGGACAAATCCGAAGGCAACGATTCCTAGTCATTGCTAACGCGTGACAAGTCAAAATCGAAGGGCAGACGTGCAAGCGTCTGCCCTTTTTTCGTTGCCTCATCGTCGTAGCGAAACTCGCGAAAAATTTCGGCCGGCTTCAATGTAGCGAAATTCGTCAAGAGTTTTGAGTTGTGCGGCCATTCACGAAAGTCTTGACGACTTCCGCTACGGGAGTCCGACGCAAACTAACCGCCTACGAAGCGATCATACAGCGTTCGCGCTCGGCTGGGGTCTTCGGTGCCGTCGACCACAGCACGGCCGTCGGCAAACAGCGTCAGCCTGAGTTCTGCTTCATTCGCTTGGGCTGGGATGGTCAAGCGAACAAAAAATGGATTGGCTTGCACCTCGCCTTGCCCCTGCCATCGCTGGGCGATTTGTTTTAGTGCGATCGTGGTGGTCGCTGCAGGCGTGATTTGCACCGCGTCGCGACCGCAGATTTCCATGGCCGCACCCGATCGATCGTGATCGGCGTCTAGGAAATCGTATTTCTGCTGGGCACAGGCGCGGCACGATTGACACAGACCCGAATCGAGTTGCAGCGCTCGGAACCGGTTCCGCCAAAGATCAAACGACCAGACTTCATCGTGAACCGCATCCTGGTTGCCGGACAGCCACTTGATTGCCTCGAGACACTGCAAGCTGGCGATCATGTGGGTGGCTGCACCAAGCACTCCGGCGGTGTCACAGGTGGGGACCGATGCGGCCGGTGGCGGCTCGGGAACGAGACAGCGGAAACAGGGGGATCCCAAACCGTCAAACAAACGCACTTGGCCACTCGCCCCGATGCATCCGCCATGCACCCAGGCGGTTTTGTGTTTGAGTGACCAATCGTTCAGCAGGAAACGGATCGCAAAATTATCAGCGGCATCGATCACCAAATCCGACCCGTCAAGCACGTCGCAGATATTGCTGGCGGTAACATCGATCACGAGGGGTTCAACCTGGATCGTACGATTGATTTGAGCGATCCGCTCGCGCGCCGCTTGTACTTTGGCGCGGCCCTTTGCCGCGTCGTCCTCGTCAAACAGCGCTTGTCGCTGCAGATTCGTCCATTCGACCAGATCCCGATCGATCAACCGCAGTCGTCCCACTCCGGCTCGGGCCAGGATCTCGGCGGCCACACTGCCGAGTGCTCCACAGCCCAGAATCGTCACAGCCGATTGCTCGATCCGCGATTGGCCCTCGGTACCGATCGGAGCATATTGGATTTGGCGAGCGTAGCGATTGTGATGGGAATCTGGCATGGTGGTTTCGTGGCTTCGAGAACATGCCAAGCTGACAAATTTTGGCAAGTGTGTAGGATGGTTGCTGGAAAAGCGTTGTAAATTCCGCTGTGCCGCGGTTGAGCCCGCCGTCGTGGGTCCCCGTTCGCTGTGGCTTGCCCCACGGCACCCCCGCCAGAGCGTCACAGTCCCCCAAGCCCCAAAACCTCCACGATGCTCGCTATTCTTAGCAAGATTACCGTGACTTGTTTCTTCGCGAGCTACATCGTTGTGCTCGTCTTAGAACTACTCCGCCTGCTAGGCAAGATACCTGGCCGCGGCCTGCTCGTCATCGTGATGATGTCGTTGGGGCTGTTCGCGCATACGAGCTACTTGGTGCTGCGAACGATGGATGTCAGTGGCGCGGGGGACCGCGGCCTGCTGGCAAGTTGGTCGGAATGGTCGCTGCTGTTGGCGCTTGGGATGGCGATTTGCTTTCTCGTTTTCTATCTGCGGCGACCCGATACGATCATCAGTTTTTTCTTTTTGCCGGTCATCCTCGGTCTGATCGGATTGTCGATTGCCGTACGACCGATGGCTCCGTTTTCACGCAGCGAGGCGGTGGAGGTTTGGTTGAGCATCCATGCATTTGGCATGGCCACCGGTGCCGGCGCCGTGTTGATCGGGTTTTTGGCCGGCGTGATGTACTTGGCTCAATCGTCGCGACTGAAACGAAAACGAGCCGGTTCGACCTTGCGATTGCCAACGCTCGAAACACTCGCCCGGCTGAACCGCCGCTGTTTGATCGTCAGCACCACGGCAGTCGCGGTCGGTGTGGTCGCCGGTGTGGTGATGAATTTGAATCGTTGGGGACATGTCGGATGGACCGAGGGAGGGACCCTGCTCAGCTTTCTACTTTTGGTGTGGTTGATCGTGGCAACGTGTGTTGAATTTTTCTATGCCCCGGCGAGCCAAGGTCGCAAGGCGATCTATTTGACGTTGGCGAGTCTGGGCTTTCTGCTGCTCGCCTTCTTTGGCGTGCTGACATCGTCCCACGGTAGCGGCGAAACTCCCGATGTGAAAAAAACCGAGGCAAAAAACATCGAGGCAAAAAAAACCGAGGCAAAGAACATCGAGGCGATCGTGATGACCGCACTCGCGGAGTGCCCTGAGGTGCAACGATCATGAAATTGCAAATGATTGGTTGCAGCCATCATGATGCCGCGGTCGAATTCCGAGAACGCATTTCGTTTACCGCCGACCAAGTGGGCACAGCACTGAACGATTTTCGCAAGCGTTTTCCCGCTGCCGAAGTCGTGTTGCTGAGCACCTGTAACCGCGTCGAGTTGTACGCATCGACCAACGACGATTCGCTCGGTTTGGATCGGGATGCCGTTGCCGATTTTCTGGCGGGCCAACATCACATGTCGGCCGACGAAGTCATCCATCATATGATCTATCGAACGGGACCCGAAGCAGTCGAGCATCTGTTTACGGTCGCCGCGAGTCTGGACAGCATGGTTTTGGGTGAAGCTCAGATCTTGTCGCAAGTCAAACAGGCCTACGACTTGGCGTGCAATAGCGGTTCGGCGGGCCCGCTAACGCATGCGGTCTTTCAAGCGGCCAACCGTACCGCCAAACGGGTTCAACAAGAGACGTCGATTCATCGTCGCCGCGTCAGCGTGCCGAGCGTGGCGGTCGGCGAAGTGGTCCCCGAGGTCTTTGATTCGCTGCATGACAAACAGATTGTGGTTTGCGGAGCGGGTGAAATGGGCGAAGAAACACTGCCTTATCTCGTCCAAGCCGGTGCGACCAAGATCACGATTATCAATCGCAGCTCGCAGCGAGCGGAGGAATTGGCCAGACGCTTCGACGCGAAAACGGCACCCTGGGAATCATTGACCGACAAATTGATCGAAGCCGACTTGTTGATCGGGACCACCAGTGCGCCCGATCCGATCGTCAACCGAGCGATGTTCGAATCGATCCGCAGCAAGCGACAAGGCCGCGTGTTGTTGATCCTGGATCTCGCGGTGCCTCGCGATTTTGATCCCGCGTTGGGTGATTTTCCCAACGTTTATCTGTACCAGATCGATGATCTGAAAGCGGCCTGCGAACGCAATCGGCGTGAGCGTGAGAAGGAATATCCTAAGGCTCAGCAAATCATCGCGGATGAAACCGAGCGTTTAATCCTGGCCGTCAATCACCGGTCCACCGGTCCGGTGATTCGCCGTTTACGTGAAAATGCGGCGGGGATCAAAGAGGAAGAGCTGAAGCGACTGAAGAACAAGCTCGAACAATTAAACGTGGATGCCTCGGTGATTCAGGAGATCGACAAATCGTTTGATCGTTTGACCAACAAATTGCTCCATCCGCCGCTGTCGTCGGTCCGCGATGATGCCGCCGAAGGGCACCAACGCGGGTTGCTCGAAGCGCTGCGGCACCTGTTCAATCTGGGCGACGAGTAAACCGGCCCGCAGATAAACCGGCCCGCCGACGAGAGCGTTCAGCTTCGAAAAAATCATAACCCGACGCGTCGGATTACGCGGACGATGGATTAACGACGACTAAGTCCAATCTTCGTCGTCGTCCTCATCATCGTCTTCCCAGTCGTCGTCGTCGTCGTCGTCTTCCCACTCATCATCTTCATCGTCGTCGTCGACTTCTTCCCAGTCGGCGTTTTCTTCTTCGACTTCGTCGTCATCTTCGTCTTCATCGAGGTCGTCCTCGTCAAGATCCTCGTCGTCGTCGTCGTCATCGCCGTCGAGATCATCATCGTCGTCGTCCCAATCGTCGTCGACGTCGTCGTCATCCTCGTCATCGTCGTCGCCATACAGCTCGTCTTCTTCGTCCTCGATGATGGACTGCGCGTCGTCGACGATACCCGTGTTGGGGTCAAACGAATTTTCAGCGGTACCTAGGGCGACCAGAACTTCTGAATCGGCTTCGGAGAGAACCGATGCTACGGCGGTGCTCACGACAGACTCCTTCGTGGATGAAAAATTATCGTTAGGGGACGGATCTAGAGATGTTGAATCTGGGGTTTCTTCAGCTTCGTTTTCAGCAGCGGGATCGGGCTGGGCTTCTTGTAGAATTTGCCACTGGATCGGAGGCAGACTGTCGGTGTTTGCTAATCCGAAAAGTTGTAAGAAACGTTTGGTGGTTCCGTAAAGATACGGTCGGCCTAATTCTTCGCTACGGCCTGCAATGCGGACTAAGTCCTTTTCCATCAACTGTCGCAACAAATCACCGCAAGCCACACCGCGAATCGATTCGATGTCCGCTCGGGAAACGGGTTGACGGTAGGCGACTACCGCAAGCGTTTCCATCATCGGCGTCGACAACCGCGTGGCTAAAGGTAAATGTCCAAGTCGAGCTAACCAAGGGGAAAGTGCCGCTCGGGTCATCAGACGATAACCACCCGCGATCAGTTCCACTCGAAACGCTCGACCATAGGTTTCGTACGTACTATTGAGGTCGCGGACAAGTGTACGGGCCTCGGTTGCATCCGCCAAGTGAGCCAATTGAGCAAGTTTTCGAAGCGTTACAGGGGTTTTTGAGAGAAACAGAACCGCTTCGGCACGTTTTCGTTTCTTCTCGACACTATCATCCACCGGGCTGGGACTCAGCGGCACGTCGTGGGCGACCGATTCGTCCTGAAGAGCCAGATCGGAATCCCGCCCCCCGAACACGCTGTAGGGTCGCGATAACCGAGTATGGGTCACCGGCATCAGCGCCAAGTGACCTCGATCACGCGAACTTCGCAGGGTTAAGATGGATGGGTTACGTTTCATCACTCTACGCGTCAGGATGGCTTAAGATATCAATCACGATTTGCGAAGAATTGCGACGAAATCCGCTCGCTACGAAACGCATATACTGTTTGACAATCGTTCGTATCCTTTCGATTCTTCACTTTTTCCGCAACATCTTTCATCCAGGCTCCCTTGTCTACCACGGTATCAACATCATCGTCCGGTTCCGCTCGCGGCTCCGAACCGCGAACGCTCCGAAAACAGCGGGGTTCTCTGAAGCGATGGGTCATCGTGATCGGGACGATTTTCGTATCCTTGTTCGTCTTGCTATTCGTTCGGACTCAGGGATTTGTCAGCGGCCGCGAAATTTCGCCAGACACCTTTGTCATGCGAGACTTTCAGTTTTATGAAATCCCGCTCGTTCATCTGCAGATCACGCCGATCCGCCGCACTGCCTCGACACCCAAAACCGCAATCTACCTGCGTCAGAAAAAACTGGTCGTCGATCCGTCGACCCCTACTGGCCGTTGGGACCTCGTCCGCATCGCACGTGGCTTTACCGGGGCCACCCCCATGGATGGTCAACTTTTGGTCGATCAGCTGTCGCTCGAGCACCAAGGTAACGAATATTGGCGGCAATGGAGCATCGATCACCCCGGCCACGCCAAAGTATTTTGGCCAGTAATCCAGCGGCTCGCCAATCGTGAACTCTATTTACTGATGCCCCCCTTGTTTGAATTGGCCCAGCGACAGCAAACCGCGGCCGAGCTGGGCGCGAAAATCGATCAAATGCTTGTGACTCAGTACCGAGACTTGATCCTCGACATGCGATCGGCCAAACGCGACGAATTGGCGACCGGATTACTGGAGGAGGCATTGAAGGATTTTCCTGACGCAGAGGAATTGAAGGTATTGTCGCGGCCCAACGCCGCGGGTGCGCCCAACGCCGTGGGTGCGCCCGAAGCCAGCCAGCCAGCTAAACCAAGCCCTAGCGAATTAGGTGCCAAGTGATCTATCTCGATAACAATGCCACTACCGAGATTGATCCTCGCGTCGTCGACGTGATGTTGGACGTACTCCGTAGCGGCCCCTGCAACGCATCGAGCCAACATGCGGTCGGTCGTGCGGCGAGGCTGCGGATCGACGAGGCGATTGATGTGATCGGTTCCGCGATCGATTCGCCCTTGGATCAACCTGGCGGCCCCAGGCTGATTTTTACCAGCGGTGGCACCGAATCGAACAATCTCGCCCTCACCGGACTTGCCG
>TARA_R110002073_G_scaffold286086_2_pt1 | contig 13259 bp, 14 predicted proteins | sample TARA_R110002073 | Tara Oceans TARA_R110002073 (sample SAMEA4397174) | marine metagenome | biome: Polar Biome; feature: [DCM] deep chlorophyll maximum layer (ENVO:01000326); material: water (ENVO:00002006), including particulate matter (ENVO:01000060) such as... | depth 40 m
AAAAAGTAAGAATGTTCGATATCCTATACCCAAAGCCAATAAACGCTTATTCTACGATAGCATCATCAACTAAGCTCAACCCTTCATTTACATAAAACGTTAGCCTATGAGCACTTGAGTTGATTTCTTTATCTTGGTCAGCCTGTGTTGGATACTGCCGTATAGTGACATCAACAGTCTTTTTTCCATCATAATCTATCGCAGTCAGTGTACTGTACTTACCTAAGAGCTGTTGCCCGTATTGGTTGATGTCATTAGTACGGTAATCTAGCTCAAAAGTACCTAGATAGAGTGCGCTACTAGGTAGATCAGGGCTATCCAGACTGGGATTTTTATCCGTATCAGGATTGGTATTTGTTAAAGTATAAAGCGCAACAAACTTAAAAATATTCTTATCATTTGAAATATTCAACGCAGTGATATTAGTATAGTCAAGCCATGCTGCATAATGTTCATTGTTTGACAGAACGCCTTTTACATAAGGCTTTTCATTTTTACTAGTGTTCAACTTGGTAAACTCTGTCAATTGGATTTGATTCTTATGATCGGGAAAAGTGATATAAAATGACTTATCAACATCAATATTGAATAACTTTTTCATGACACTAGGGGATTTTGTTTCTAGTGATGTCTCTAATGCCTCATCAGTTTTTTGGCAACCAGTTAGCGCGGATAAGGCTGCTAATAAAATGATTGAGCTGAGTTGTAGAGTCTTCATGGTACTCTCTTATAGTTTAGTAGGTTATTATAATTAATCTCTGACTCTAACTTGTAACTGACGCGGCTGATCCAAATCTCCTTGATACTCAAGACTGGTATTTTGGATTAAATAGTAGACTCGAACGATGATGAAAGTGTCTGTAATAAGCTGCTCGCTCAATCCTATAACACGGCCAACCAATGTCATCATTAATACAAAATTTCCTTGACCTTGTTCTTGGCATTGCGTCAGTATTTGTTTATCAAAATAATCTTCACCAACAGATTTGACTTCGTTGCTCTCAAAAATTCGCAATAAGCTGTCAGGTCGCTTCGAGGACTTAACGAGCGTTTGCCATAGTTGTGCATATTGCACGCAATCTACGGGATTGATCTTTTTTTCTTGATTATGCAGGAAGTCTAACATTTCAAGAGAACAGGCACCCACTCCACGTAGCATATGAGTAGAGAGGTTATAGTCGTTAATACTGATATGGTAGAGTTTATGCTCATCAATTATATGGCAACACAAATAGAGTAACGACCGTTCAGGCGAATTATCTCCATGCCATATAACCACTTTGTGGTAATGAGTAAAGTTAAAGTGACATAATTTACTGATGTCTTTAGTAATATCTATTAACCATTGATCTTCAATAGTTGCGTCAGCGAATTCTTCGAGATGCGCTATTTGTAACATATCAAATAGATAGTTGGCTCATTGGTTTAACAATTGATGATCATTGACTTTATTACCGTCATATAAAGGGCCAATGGCCAAATAGTCATCAAAGCACAATACTTGGTTTGTACCATCAAGCTTATTTTGTTCGAAATAATGTTTTAAAGTGCCAGAAGCTGATGCGCCGTTAACAATATGAAGGGTAAGCATGACGTATGTCCTGTTTGCAAAAATGAGCATCAAAAAGAAAAGTTTAATTTTTCATCGAGCACTGTTCTTAAGCTTCTTTATCTATGATTGCTTCGCTTATTCTTTATATATTGTTTGACTGAAATAATAATTAGAGCGATCAAAATTGGATAAATAATGAATATATCTACTCTTATTATCGCTCCAACTTGTGTTCTAGACCATATACCTATATAAATTTCCCATACAATACAAAAGACTATGGCGATTATCGTTGCCATTTGCACTTTGGTAATTTTTTTCACAGGTTTTCTCTCTTATTTACTCTCAAGATAGGTTGAAAATGCAGAAGTATGTGCAAATATTTTAGATTGCTCATCCCATCTCCAGTATTTTCGCGTTTCTTCAGTATCGCCTGTTGGGGTCGGAATTACCCATACTGACGTTAAAATATTGCTTTCCTGTTCAAATGTAACATATGTGCCATTACCACCCCATTCTTTATCTTCTGGTAAAGGGTAAACCGTTCCATTTCGGCTATCGACCATCGCACCACTGACACAGCCTGAACCACAGCCCCATGTTATTACTACGTAATGGTTTGCAAAATTTACTTCCTGTTTTGCATATTCCCCACTAATCACAGTTCTATAACGTTTTGCAATTGGATGACTGTCAAAATTTATATTCGATTTTTCGATAGCTATTGGTTTAGCTTTTACCAGCGCCGTCTCTTCAAATACAGTATTAATAGCTGTAGTTTGAACAAGGTCCATATTTGTACAGGCACTAGTTAATACAGTTAATGCTAAAATTAACTGTATTTTAAAGTTTTTATATAGCACTTGCTTTATCCTATTATCCAGTAAACTTTTAAGAGGTGCTTAAAACTCATTAACCGCGTCAACCACAAACTGACGAGAAGCTTCACCCTCGATCATACGATACTGGATTTGGCGTGTTTTACCTTGTGGATTGGCATTGCTATCGTTTTCTAAATAGAGTGGGAAACGTCTAACTAACACATTCTCAACTAGCAAAAATTCATCATGCCCCATATAACCTTGTTTGAATTTATCAGTCAGCTCTGGATAAGAGACTTCACTCCATGACAGCCCTTTATTGCTCGAATAAGCAATCACGTCACCATATGAGCCACTACCCACACTTTGAGTGAATACCAGAATTTCATGATATCCATCGCCATTCATATCACCCACATCAGCACTAACAACAGGATCGCTAATTGGTCGCTCGATAATGTCTTCGCCCATTGGCTGGATTTTTAAGACATAACCACCATTGCCGTCAGAGGTACTGGTCACTTGAGTAGAAAAATCACCATAGTTGAGTGAGGTAGCGTATTGCGAGTTGTCCAATTGTCGAGTATCCAGCGTATCGCTTAATTTTTGATATACGCCACCAAGCGTTGCACCGCCGCTACAATAAAAAGCTGTTTTTTGTAGATAGGCTTCTTCACCTTCAATGGATAAGCTATTGTCATTAAAGCGCAAATAAACGGGGTTATTATCTACCCAAAACTGATACCGTCCATCATGAGCTTTATGAAGTACGGTGTCTAATGTACAAGTAGGTTTCTTTTTGTCTATGCGAGAACGAATAGACACACTAATAGCATCTTGACCAGCATCACGTACGCTGATCGCAAACCAGTCATAACCCTCGTTACGCTTTGTATAGCCATCTGTGACGTAATCGCCCGTTATATTGTTAGTATACTTATCGGTTGAGGTTGTCGTCGGTAGGTCGTTTTGTAAAACTGTTGTTGTCTCAATGCCCTGTGTATTAGTGTTCTGGCACGCAGTCAGACTTACTAACAGCATGCTTGGCAGTAACGTTTTTCTCATCATAATTTTTAGTTCTCTAGAAGGTTATTATTTATATAGGCAGATCATAATAAATGTAGTACAGCCCATGTGATTTAGCAGTTTAAGAAAATCATTATCCATTCTTGTAGTGGAATATTGATTTGTACCTATTTTTTTCGATGGGATTCAAGTCAGGACACTAAGATAGTGGAGTTCAAAGCCTGTGACCATGTGTATTCAGTAACTTTTTACTTTTTTATGAAAGTTTGATGCTTAAGCATAAGCTGCGATTTATGCTTGGGAAAAGCAGTGTTTCTACACATAAAGTGACAATAACGTTGCATTTTTTTTGTTTTCCCGTTACTAGAATAGATTGATACTCGATGCTTTCAAAACGATTCAAATTATCATTCGTAATACACCAGCTTTATCTTTACAATCCCCCTTTATTTACACTATCAGATAGATTTAAGGTGAGTATTCCATGCTTTTGAGTATAGTTTACATTATTGGTATTACAGCAGAGGCAATGACGGGGGCACTAAGCGCGGGACGACAGAATATGGATTGGTTTGGGGTTATGCTTATCGCGAGTGTAACAGCGATAGGTGGTGGTAGTGTAAGAGATATCCTACTTGGTAACTACCCTTTAACTTGGGTAGAACATCCTAAATATTTATTAATTGTCTGTGTGGCCGGCCTTATAACGACTTGGTTGGCTAAATGGGTTGTTAAATTTAATGGCATTTTCATACGTTTGGATGCTTTAGGGCTGGCGGCCTTTAGTATCATTGGTTGTCAAGTAGGGCTTAACATGGGACTCCATTACGGTGTTTGTATAGTTGCGGCCATTGCAACAGGCGTCTTTGGCGGATTGCTGCGTGATTTAATATGTCGCCAAACCCCATTGGTTTTACATCATGAGTTATACGCTTCAGTTTCTTTAATCATTGCTTGTTTATATTTGATACTTCAGCATTTTGCTATTAGTGGTAATGTCAGCGTCATTATTAGTTTAGTTACTGGTTACTTAATCCGTATGGTAGCAGTTAGAGCAAAGTGGCGATTACCCGTATTTCGTTTGTTAGAGAATGCGAAATAAAATAGTGATCCTACCGTTGTAAGGATGTCTACGAGCGAGCTGTGTTATTTCAGAGAGCCTTCAAGGCTCTCTATTTTTCTACCATCATACTGACTCTTTTTTTGAGTGGTTAACGCCAAAAATATGCTGATCTAGCTAATTTTTAGCATATTTACAAGCTTCATTAAGGCTTAGTAAGTATGGTATGTATAGTCTATCAGGTGCTTACATGACCTCTGAGGTTTATTTTATGCGCTAGTACATTTGTTCAAAAAAGCTCAAGTAAATATTTTTTAAAAATACTGGTTATTTTCGAGTAAATCCTATAACCTACCAAAAGTAACTTACTTTAAGTAGGTTGATGCTAATGCAATAATTTTTGGGATAAAGGAGTTCTTTCATGAGCATAAGTGACTATAGTAAATCTGAATTGTTATACGACCTAGTGGTCATTGGTGCAGGCGCTGGAGGCTTGAACGCAGCATTCACTGCTATAAATTATGGAAAAAAAGTTGCTTTAATAGAGCGTAATCAGCCCGGAGGCGAATGCACATGGTCTGGCTGCATTCCTAGTAAAGCGATGATACAAATTGCAAAAGAGATTAAAAGCTCGAAAAAATATGGTTCTATAGAGATAAACTCCGCTGACGTTTTATCAAAAGTACGAGATTTAATTCAGAAGGCGCATCAAGCAGAAGCTGTACCAGTTTTAGAAGATGCTGGAATAGACTATTTTTACGGTGAAGCCGTATTTTTAGACAAAGATACTATTCAAGTAGGTACAAATACTTTGCAAACAAAGAACGTAATGATTGCCACAGGCTCATCGCCTGTCGTTCCAGATATCTTTGGGATTAACACTGTTGATTATTTAACAAATGAAAATTTCTTTCTTTTACCCAACCTGCCTAGTAGCATCATTGTGTTGGGTGCTGGAGCTATTGGTGTTGAGCTGTCACAAGCAATGCAAGCGCTGGGCGTGGAAGTTAAACTGGTAGAAATGGCGCCTCATATTCTTTATCGAGAAGAAGTAGAGCTTTCTAAGTTACTACAGGAAGTCTTAGAAAAAGACGGGGTGGATATTTTTCTAAATCAACGCGCTATCGCTATCTCAGAGGACTCTACAGGTATTCAGCTCACACTTTCTTCGCCTAAGGGAGAAACTATCGTTTTTGCGGAAAAAATCTTGCTAGCTTTAGGAAGGCAACCTAATCTGACGACGCTAAATATAGCCGATATTGGAATTAAAGCTACCTCGCGAGGAATTGTAGTGAATGACTATTGTCAAACCAATGTCTCTCATATTTATGCAACGGGAGATGTGGTAGGGCCTTACCTTTTTTCTCATATGGCTGGGTATCAAGCACGAAATGTAATCCATAACTTATATGGTGTAGGGACACAGCCTATTGACTTATCAGGTGTCGCTTGGTGTACGTTCTCAGACCCTGAGTTTGCTCGTTGTGGATTAACTGAGGTTGAAGCAAGCAGCGAATATAATGATATCAAGATTTTTATGTTTGATTATAAAGATCTAGATCGTGCCGTTGTAGATCAAAAAACAATAGGTAAAGCAAAAGTAATTTGTGACAACAAAGGATTAATACTAGGAGCTTCTATTTTAGGAGAACGAGCGTGTGAACTGTTGGGTGAGTTACAGCTATTAAAGCAGAATCAAATCCCCCTACAAAAACTACAGGAGAGCATACATCCTTATCCGGGATACAGCGAGTTACTCTTTTATTTAAGCATGGATGCAAAAGCATGTTTCGCCGCTTAAAGTGTTAATTAATACGTATGAATAAAAGAAGGAGAGAGAGATGGGTAAGCGTATGACAAAAGAAGAACGTCGTACTCAGTTACTGGCTATGGCTAATCAAATTGTTCAAAAGTCAGGTACAGAGGCTTTAACATTAATTTCATTAGCTGATTACGCAGGAGTTAGCAAGCCGATCACATATGAACATTTTGGCTCAAGAGAAGTATTACTGTCAGCCCTCTATCAAAGTTATGATCAACGTGTAATTAAAGCTATTGAGCAAGCGGTGGCTGAGCACCCACTCTCCCTCGAAGCCACCATTGATAGTGTTGTTAAGTCATACCTTGCTTGCGTAGTACATTGCGGACCTCAATACGAAGAGATTATAGCCGCTTTACAAGCTTACCCTGGCTACCGAAACCTCAAAGCTGATATTCGATACTACTTTTCTAAAGCCTATTGGCAGATTTTACAGCCTCATTTAACAGGGTCTTTCCAAGAAAACAAGGGGGTGTTATACGCTATCCATGGGACAATCGATGCTATTTCAGATGCAGTAATGATAGAGGGGTTAAGTTATGAAGCTGCTGAAAGACTTTTACGAAAATTAATTTTTACTATCGTTAAGTCACTATAAAAAATTATAGTGAGTCTGGAGTAAAATCTTCGGGGTATCTGTTGACATATCTCCTAAAGCGTTGAAAAGCTTTTAAGTAAAATAGTAACCCTACCGTTATAAGGATGTCTATGAGCGAGCTATGTTATTTTAGAAAGTTGTTACTACCTGTGAACATCTCGTTTTTAACACAGCTATTTAATACAGTCTGGCTGCAATTTGTCTCGTTTCTATCGTCATGTTCAAAATGAGGACACGCCTGAATACTACTATACAGTAAGCGTAATTTTACCCACTGCTTTACCTGATTCAAGGTGGTCATGCGCGCGCGCTACCTCCCAAATAGAGTAGTTACTATCATCTATGATAGGCGTGATTTTGCCACTATCGACCAGCTCTGCAATCATTTTCAGGATACGACCGTGCGATTCATGGTTGACGCCATGAAATAATGGGATGAGCACTAAAACACCGTGAAAGGATAAGGCTTTGAGAGCAACTTGCAATGGATCAGCAATCGGTAAAATAGTGGCGACATGGCCATTGAATCTAACTGCTTGAAAAGATTTTTGTATATTATCACCAGCTACTGTATCAAAAACTTTGTCAAAACCCACGCTGTCAGTATACGTCGCCACATAGTCATCAACCTCCGCTGTTGTATAATCCACTAGATGATCCGCGCCTAGTGTTTGTGCTAGTGCACGATTAGCAGGAGAGTAGGTAGCAGTGACTGTCGCGCCAAGTACTTTTGCTAGCTGAACGGCAATATGACCAACGCCCCCTGTTGCACCATGAATCAGGACATTATCGCCTTCTTTGACATTCATTTTTTGTACGAGTGCTTCATAAGAAGTGAGTGCGACCAACGGCAAGGCTGCAGCTTGCTTCATGCTGAGTGTTTTAGGTTTTTTAGCCATTAAACGCACATCAACTAACATGAATTCAGCAAGTGCACCATCAATACCGTTGAGGCCACCAGCCATACCATAAACTTCGTCACCAACACTAAATTCAGTGACGTCGGCACCTATCTCGCTCACAATACCAGCTACATCACCGTGTAGTATCTCTGGCAAATTCTCCGACCAAGGCAGCTCGACTGAGCGCAGCATGGTATCAATAGGGTTCACACTAGTGGCTTTCACTTCCACAACCATATGACCTAGTGTTGCCGTTGGTTTTGGTTTTTCTTCCAATTGAAAAACTGCAGTTGTACCGATTTCTTTAATGATCATCGCTTTCATGTTATTACCCTTTACTGGTGTGAATGTCTTATTGTTTGTTTCAGGACAATAAGTTTAGACGTTGCTAATCCAGCAAACCATTACCCAGTAAACAAATTACTTTTGCTTTTTGAGCAAGCCATGGTTACAGTTAAATGGAATACCTATCAACTTAATAAAGGAGTGGCAATGAGCTCAATAAATCGATTGGCATATTTCAATAGTGTTGTCGAAACCGGTAGTATTTCAGAAGCCAGCCGCATCTTTGATGTACAGCCGTCTTCCATTTCACGGCAGTTAGCAGTGCTTGAAAAGGAGTTGGGCGTACGTCTGCTCAATAAAACGACCAGAAACACCAGTTTGACTGAAGCGGGGCACAAATATTACGAATACTCTCAGCGAATTGTGTCAGAGTTTGATAATGCCAAAAGAGCCGTTAATGACCTGCAAATAATGCCACAGGGTAAGCTGAAAATCAGCATGACAGTTGGTTTTGGTGAAAGCATGGTATTACCGTTAATACCGAAATTTATGTCGTTATATCCAGATATTGATATAAAAATTGAGTTAACAGAACGGGTTGTAGATCTTATAGAAGAAAATATTGACGTGGCTATTCGAAGTGGACGCTTATCTGATTCGACCATGATTGCCAGACGCTTGGTATTTAATGATTTTCTACTGTGTGCAAGCCCTCAATATTTAAAAAATAATGGCACGCCTCGTAGGATTGACGATCTAGCTGATCACCAATGTATCCGATATGGTTATAACGGTTGGAAAGAGTGGTTTTTGATAGCAGAAGATCGTAAAAAGTTGATGATTAATAGTCAGGTTTCAGTCAACTCAGTGAATGGTCAGAAGCAGCTGGTATTGAATCATACAGGTCTGACGCTAATACCACTGTGGGCTGTTAAAGATGAATTGGCGAAAGGGTCATTAGTTCAAGTCATGCCAGATCATGTTTTTAGTCCCTATGAAGAACTGAGTGCTACTTACGCTATTTATTTAAAGCGAGATATGGTTTCACCAAAAACACGTGTTTTTTTAGATTTTTTGATAGAACAGATGATAGCGATCTGAGTTTGGGTCTGCAGCTTGATCGTACAAATTGTTGTATTCGATGTCTGCTAAATACACTTTCATGAATATTGATGTTCTTAAAGACCGAGTATGAATAGTTTATGAAAAAATAGAAGAGCACCCAATCTGCATATTATTTCATATACGATATGTGCCTTGGCATTCATTAGTTGATAAACGTACTCATTGGTTAGGATATTTATATGAATACTAAGATGATGATAATCATTATTATCACTGCCATTCTTGCGTTCTGGCTAGGCATCAAAGCCCATGGATTCTATTACAATGATATTTGTTTGGATCTAGGCGGTGGTCAGAATCCAGGAAACCACCATATTTGCGTCATTCAGCAATAACTATACTGCAATAACTTTCGAATAAAAATAAATTATTATTGCTAATTCTTATATAACGGAGATTTCATGACATCTAAATTATTTATCAGTGGCTCAATTATGCTGACCCTCGCTGCATTGTCTGGACTGATGGAGAGCTTATTTTACGGTGACATTGCTTCTGATGGCGTGCTCCAAGAAAGCTTGTTTTTACCTTTGGCTTTTATTTTTTTAGCCTTAGCAATCATCCTTTATGGCTTATCATTAATCATGGAGGTAAAAACAAGAGTGACAGGTACTCACATTAGCTAAACACTTATTCCCCAACCACATTATCAATCATCATCTCTTCGCTCACTTTAAACGTCATATCATGAACGCTGGATCTGACGTTTTTATTTTGGTCAGCCTGTGTTGGGTATACTCAATGAAATCAGACAAACAGCCTTACTGAACATTTTTCGATACAGTACAGTTATAAAGTTCAATGCTAGGTACATATAATCATTTAGGGCGAGTCATCAATTAGCACATTAATGCATTTAGTGGCCTTAAAATGGCTAAATTTTGCTAAACATTTTCAGTAATCTTGTCTATCTACCATTTTTCTCATTTTAAGCCTCACAATCTAATTGATGACACGCCCTAGGTTTCACTTTTTTAATAATTGTACGGCCATTTTTATAAATGCCTGTGCAGCAGGAGAAGCTTGGCGTTTACTATGGAGTGCTAAACCAATCGTTCGTTTGTATTGCGGCGCTACTTGTCGAACCACATAGTCATCAGTTGGCAAAGCTTGAGGGAGTGCTAATTCAGCAACAAGGGCAACACCTTCTCCTTTTGCAACCAAGGCAATTGTCGTCATCAATTGGGTCGTTCTGTAGCGAATATCGGGGATCAGATCCTCGGATGCAAATAGCTTGAAAATAAGTTGCGCTGAACCAGCTTCAGTCAGAATAAAAGGAACATGACATAAATCTTGAAGTACAATTTCATCTTTATTCGCCAATGAATGTGTTTTAGGAATAAGAGCAACCATTTGATCTTCAATCAATGCAAAGGTATCAAAATGCTCATCAGGAAGTACCACAAAGCCAACATCAACACGCCGCTCTTGTAACCACTGTACGACCTGCTGATCATTTCCTTCATCAATACGCACCTCAATATTGGGAAATTGCTTACGGTAATTCTCTAGAATCTCAGGAAGTAAGCGCAAAGAAGAAGTAGGGCCGAAAGAACCAATACGCAGGCTACCTAGTTGCAATCCCTTAATATCAGCAGCTTCTTGGCGTATGGTCTCAGCCAACCCCAGTATTTCTCGAGCGCGGGGAAGCAGTCGAACGCCAGCAACAGTCAGTTCAGCTTGTGACTTATTGCGCTCGATAAGACTGACTCCTAAATCTTCTTCGAGTTTTTTCAGTGTGTGCGAAACAGCTGACTGACTAATACCTAACTGTTGGGCTGCCAAGGTAAATCCACACAGCTCTGCAACGACCACAAATATTTCAAGTTGGCTAAACGTCATGACCTTTTGCTCATTTTACTATGACTTAACATTAGTGAAATACTATAGCACATATCAGGTTAACTCTTATATTGAGCGACATCATGCAACCAACTACCAGTACATCTAACGACTTGGCTTTGCCCTCTATCTGGCCAATATATTTCAAACTTGTCCTAGTCGCCTTACTGTGGGGAGGGACTTTTATCGCAGGGCGTTTACTTGCCGAATCGCTTTCACCGTTAATGTCAGCGATAGGCCGTTTTGGTCTGGCGGTATTTATACTCATTTTACTCACTATAAAACTAGAAGGTAGGCTGCCAAAGCTATCGCTCAGACAGGTTGCGATCACTTTCACGCTCGGTCTTACCGGAATATTTACCTACAATCTGTTCTTTTTTACGGCGCTCTCTGAAATGCCAGCCTCCCGAACGGCTCTATTTGTCGCGTTTAATCCTATCGCGACGGCGGTACTAGTTTCCCTCTTATACCGAGAAAAAATTTCATTTCAGAAATTGCTTGGAATTTTTGTGGCTGTATTGGGTGCACTGACCGTGATCAGTAATGGTCATCTACTGACCGTGATTCAAGATATTAGTCAGGCTTTTGGCCATGGTGAATTTTCAATGCTCTGCGCGGTAATCAGTTGGGCCATCTATACCGTCGTGGGACGGAAAGCGCTGCTTGGTTTATCACCTTTAGTGTCAACGACTTATGCTGCTATCTGGGGATTGCTACTGCTGTTAATGATGTGGTTGTACAGTCCAAACGTACAAGTGCTATCAGAGTTAAACTGGAAGGTTTGTGCAGCTATTGGCTATTTAGCGATATTTGGCACCGTTATTCCTTTTATTTGGTATTACCAAGGAATCAAAAAGATTGGCGCAGCGCAAACGTCCGTTTTTACTAACTTTGTTCCGTTATTTGGTGTGTTGCTCGGCGCTTTGCTACTCAATGAGCAGATATCCTCTTCGATGTTGCTTGGTGGAGCGCTGGTGATCACTGGAGTCGTTCTGACAAATCGGCGTTAATAAAAGTGAGCGGTGGTGAAGAAACCTTACAACTAAACTTGGTAAACTTGAGCATGTCATTAATTGGCGCATTAGTACATTTATTGGCCTTAAAATGGCTAAATCTTGCTAAACATCGTCAGTAATTTTGCCAATATGTTCATGTTAACAGCAATTTCTTCCTTGTTTATCTACAATTTTTCTCATTTCAAATCTTACAATCTAATTGATGATACGCCCTAGATCGCTTAAAAAAGTATTTAACTTTTGAAATGGACTTGCTAGATTAGGGTTTTTTAATAAAAATAGGAGTGTAAGCTATGTCGCATATAGAAATCAAACTAGCACGACCTCGAGTGGATGAAGTCTTTGCACGTTATAAGCATCTGATTGGTAAAGACTTCCCAGGCTATCGTAACTATGTTTATCGTACCATTACTTATGCCATGCATTTTTTGGACAATGAACCTGAGTATGAGGCCTTAATTGAAACCATATGTGCTTATTTTGCTTATCATGACATAGGACTATGGACAGATCATACACTGGCTTATTTGGAACCCTCTGAAGCAGTTGCACTTGCAGATAATGAAAAATATGACTGGGGATTTGATCCTCAACTATTTCGCAACGCAATTCACTGGCATCAAAAAATCACCCCTTATTCCGGTAAAAGTAAGGAAGTTATTGAAGCTTGTCAAAAAGCAGACTGGGTTGATATATCAAAAGACCATATTCGTAAGGGTATGAGTAAAGCTGTTATTAGAAAGGTCGAAGCAGCCTTTTCCAATTTGGGTTTCCAAAACACATTGCTACGATTAACTAAAGATTACGAAGGTTAAACACTTGTTGGTAATGTTAAGGTGACACGAGGTATTATGAAATGGTGATTAACTCAATGTGTCATCTTTGAATAATTTCTTAAAATAAAGTAAGATAATCCCGGATTTTATGTGCTCGCCTAAAAAAACACTGCGACTATTTAGATCACTCGAACCACCTTTAGTTAATATTTATATTCGAATAGCTCAATTTGTGTACACCACGAAGTACACTGTCATTATTTTAATAGATTTATTTATTAGCGCATATAGCCTACAGCCTAGTGTTCAAGTCCTCACTAGGGTACCGAACCAGTAAAAGCACTTGATTGGTCCGCTATAGGTATAGAGTATCGAACATTCTTACTTTTCAGAGTAACTCAGCTGCTTGTAATGCTATCTCTTTAACATCTAAGCTA
>TARA_R110002073_G_scaffold149534_3_pt1 | contig 13250 bp, 14 predicted proteins | sample TARA_R110002073 | Tara Oceans TARA_R110002073 (sample SAMEA4397174) | marine metagenome | biome: Polar Biome; feature: [DCM] deep chlorophyll maximum layer (ENVO:01000326); material: water (ENVO:00002006), including particulate matter (ENVO:01000060) such as... | depth 40 m
CCGCAACTCAGTCCCCCAACCTCCCCGCTTCAATGCACCGAGCAATCACCAAGCACCATCAAGCATCCCACCATCGAATGATGGCCCAATCAGAATGGACGGACCACCACCGAGCCTAACAACTCTCGTTAGTTCATCCGTTAAAGTTGGCTGACAATGTGGACTACTGTTTCTGTTTGCTGTTTGACCGAAACGGCAATTGCAGCATTCCGGGTAATCGCTCGGTTTGGTGTTCGTCGCGAAGTTCCTTGACTCCGATCGACATCTGTTCGTGGCCGTCTCGTGGTTGCGCTACATAAGTCCGAAACAGATAGTCCCACCAGGGAAGATTGAAACCAAAGTTGCTATTTGTTTCGCGTCGGATGACCGAATGATGCACGCGGTGCATGTCCGGCGTGACGACCAGGAGACGCAGGGTTTTGTCGAGCCACAGCGGAATCGAGATATTGCTGTGATTGAACATCGACGTCGCATTGAGCAGCACTTCAAAGGCAACGACCACGATGGCCGATGGTCCCAGCACAATGACGACCCCCAACTTGAGCAAGGTAGAAAGGAAAATTTCAAACGTGTGAAATCGCAGTCCCGTCGTCACGTCAAAATCCATATCCGCATGGTGAACCATGCGCAATCGCCAAAGCCAAGGGACCGCATGGAACAACACATGTTGGCCATAAATAGCGAGGTCAAAGACGAGAATACCAATCGCGACCTCCAACCACGTCGGCCAATCCACGATGCTCAACAATCCCCAGCCCTGCGTCTGTGCATAGACTGCGACACCCACGGTAGTCATCGGCACCAATAGCCGAACGAGAATTCCATTCAAAACGACCAGGCCGATGTTGCTACTCCACCGCCAAGTCCGTTTCAGCGACAGTATGCGGCGAGGCGATCGCCATTCCCATACCGCCATTGCGAGCAGCACGAACAAAAAACACGCCAGGCGAACAACGATTTCGGACGGACTATTCAAACTTGACGCTCCTCGTAGTGTGTCCGATCCTCGGCAGTCATCCGTCTCATTCGTAGTTCCCAATGCCAGGGACTGTGTTCCAATACTGGCGTGGCGACACCTGCTCAGCCCATGCTTGGCACTGCGTGAGCGACGGGCGGATATTCATGGATGGTCCTCTTGGCGTAGTAATATCGTCACGCCAATGGATGATCGCCAATGTACCGCCACGTCGAATCACGCGATGCGCTTCGGCAGGTAAAACCAAAGGAGACTCGATGTGTAAGAGGTTGAAAATCATTGCCCAATCTGCCCAGCCGTCCGGTAGCCCGCAGCCATCCGCCAAGAAATCGCGTCGGGTCAATGATTGACGATGCCAACGCCACCTGCCAGCAGTTTTTCCTGAAAGTCGGTTGGCTGCGAGTCTTTCATCAGCGTTTCATACGGGTTTGCGCCTGTCATACTAAAGCCCTTCGCCTTGCCCTCGAGCGGCACGATCAGCCGCACCGGAATCCGGTAATCTTGTCCCGGCCACCACTGAGCGACATGGATCTCGACCAGCTTCTGACGCGTAGCTCCTACGGGATGCCAATCCTGCAGCGTCTTTGTTGCCAGGGTGCTTTCGTCGAGAATCTCTTCGGTACGGAAGATGGGATCGACAGGCGCGGCGACCGCGGATATCTGAGTTGCGGTCAAAGCGACCATTAGCAATGCAATGAGAAGTAAACGATGTGTATACTTTGCAAACATTGTCTTCTTACTTGTGTGTGATCCCGATTCACCGTACAACACGGGTCCGCTAACTCCCGTTGAACCCGGTGATGAACCAGATTTACAACCGGTGCCTGACGAACCTTACGGAGATGGCCTAACGCCTGTGCCCGCGGGCGAGGAACCGGATCTGCAACCAGTGCCATAGCACGTTCCAGGCCCAGCTTTGCGTGAATCAGCACGCGCATTCTCTTTTCGAGATTCGGTTGTCGTCGGGCCATAACTTTAAGAAATGGCTCGACGTGTTGTAGGGTTTCAACAAATGCCAAAAATGCTGTTTTGCTGGGAACAGGGTCAGGGAAGCGGGCATATCCTGCCATTTCGCGATATTATTCTCCGGTTGGCAGAACACGACATCAAACTCGTACTTGCGGCGCAAGATGTGGCGATTGCTCGATCTGCGGTTCGCTCAGATAGAGTCCGCATAATTCAAGCACCATTTGTGCGTTCTCCGCGGCGTGAATGGGTTAAGGGTTGTGCAACCTTTAACCAGGTCATGCTTTCCTTGGGTTACCATAATGCGATTAGCTGCCGAGCTCTTTTGCAATGTTGGATCGAGCTAATCAGATCCGAATGCCCATCGATTGTTGTCACGGATTTCGCACCGTCCGCTGTGATCGCATCACACGTTTTAGGATTCGAATTTGCGCGAATCGGGACAGGGTACACGGTGCCGCCGTGTAACGAGCGTATCTCGACAATGAAGTTTGCGTCTGCAGTGGCAATCAAACGGATTGAAAGCGACGAGGAAAAAGTGAATTCCCGAGTAAGCAATGCCCTTCATGAACTTGGGTTTGATGCATTCCCGACTTTGTCGCAATGTTACCAAAAAAGTTCGGCGGACATCCTCAGAACGGTTCAGCAGTTCGATCATTACTCGCGCCGAGAAAGCGGTGGCCACTACGTCGGTGCTTGGTCCTCGTCGAAGCAGACGCGACTGCCGCCTACTGGGGAAGGCCCAATTCGAATCTTTGCCTACCTGAAGCCCTTTCCGAATTTAAGGCCGTTTTTGCAGGCCATTGCGCAAATTTCTTCGAGTTTCGTAGTTTGCGCGGACGGGATCGAAGACGATGATAGACGGGTTGATTCGAGCGTTCCCATCAAGTTTGTCGACGATAAGGTGGATCTTTCTAGTCTCTCCTCAGCGTTTGATTTGGTAATCACCAACGGCAATCAGAACACGACACTTCACTCCGTTCTCAGTGGTGTGCCCGTCGGGGTTGTTTCACTTCACGAAGAGCAGGCAATCACTGGTCGAATCGTTAAGTCACTTGGTATTGGCACATGGGTCCGGTCGCAGTCACCTGAGTGTTTTGACGCTTTCGCGTCAGAGCTTTCGCGCGCCGTGTTGCAACGTCAAACCACAATGGACTTTTCTCGATCGATCGCGGTTCCGGGCGATCCCGTCACCACGTGTGTTGACATCCTTCTTTCCGCGATTCGCTAGAGGACAAGAACATGAATCATGCAGATGTTTCGAAGATAATGTCTCGGATCGTTGCGCAACTCGATATCGAATTTAACAAAAGCAGATTCAATAGTACATTGCATTTGACGGCAAATCGCGTATCCAAATACTTGCAGTCTGCGATTGTGTTTGCGTGTTTGTTCCAACCGTGCGTCCTTGCTGATGAATCGCATACGAAACAGTCTTCGGACAAAGTTTCGCGCGCGCTTCAGTTTATTGGTGCAGGACGTCATGACGACGCGATCGCGTTGCTTAGCAACGTTCATACCGCCAGAGCGTACAACTTGATGGCTCGTTTGCGGGTTAGTGATTCGGACGAACAGGCGGCGTTGCAGCTATTCGATCAAGTTCTGGCAGCACATCCTGATTCAAGGTATACACGAATGAATAGGATTGTCTTACTCTTCGACCTAAGACGATTTGACGATGTAGTACGCGACGTTAAAATGCTTAGGCAATACGTTTCGGAATCGGATACACCCTTAAAGGTAAATCACGCATATGGGATGGCGTTGCTGAAGACAGGAAACCCAGGTGAGGCAAAGCAAGTTTTTTCCAAGATACTTGCAAGAGACGCACGTTACGTTCCGGGAATTGACGGGTTGTTAATGGTGGCTTTGCGTACTAACGATCTCGAAGCAATGCAGGCGTCGATGGAAGCCGCTTCGGATGTACACGTTGACATGAAACTCTTTGATCCACTTGGGCTCTTTGATCAAGACCATGAAGAAAGCGTATCGTCTGCGGCCATCGATGGTCTCGGGGAATTGATCGAAACCTATCCGGTAATTGGCGTTGGAATGAAAACGCCATCCACTATGCGAGACTGGTTCGCCTTACGGCTTTTTGAAAGCTCGGGTGCACCTCGCATACGTATATCAGCGACCCATGTGCCAGGAAAGTCGATTGCCGCAAGTCGACGCGCTAGAGATGGGATTTCCGAGATTTTGATCGAGTTGGAAGGTAGATCACATACTGGTGAAGATTTTTCGGATCAATTGTGGAGCGCGATTGCATTTGAGCTCTTTAATCTCGCAAATGTGTCGGAAACCCACGATCTCAATAAGCGTGTCGGTGCTGGTGACGTAACGTTGGACGAGTACGTTACAACGGTCGCAAGGCGCGAGTATCTCAACATGCTTCGAACCAGGTATTTCTATGTCAAAGTAGTCGTTCCATCATTGCGTGAACAATCCATTCCGACGAACCCTCGTGAATGGTATCCGACTGTTCAAAGTGACTTCGTCAGCTACTTCGGTGCATTCGAATACGAAGATTTCTACCCTTGGACCTATTATTCACGGCGTTACAAGCGACTCCGTTTTCCAGGATACTGGCCGAGTCGTGATCAAGCGATCCCACTGGCGGAATAGTAAACGCGCTCATGAAGTCGACTCCGCGAACGAAATGGATTCTTCGCAGAAGAAAAGGTGACGGGGGAATAAATTGGCAGAAGGCGCACGTCACCTTTTCGATTCCCCGATTCCTCGAAGAAAACTACCCCCGTCACATTTTCCGGCCCACATTTTCCGGCCCCTCACATTTTCCGGCCCCTGTCAGGTCATGCAACGCACATGACCTGTTCGAACCAAGACCAGTCCTCACGAAACGTGGTCAGTGGAAACTTAGGTCGGGACGTGCGGTCGTCAATCGATCCGTCCAGGCGACATGAGCCGCCGTATCAGGGCCACGAATAAGGCAATGAGCAGGACGAGGACGACAACGCCCAATAGCATCCCCACGACGCCAAAACTCATCATCCAGTTCCAACAGGTTTGCATCATGTCCATCATGACGTGTTCTCCTCGCGCTCTTGTTCAATCATTCTGAAATCTGACCGCCTGTGTCTACCGCCGACCGTGCCGAAAGAACTTTCGACGAACCAATAGCGACCACTGCGATCAAGCTCAGCCCGGTGATCCACAGCCACGGAGACGTGCCTGTCACTTCAGGGAGCGTGATCTTGCCCGCATCGCCGAAGCGTTCGATCCACAAGTTCAATGCTGGGTAAGCGGCCACATAGAGACCGGCTCCGACTAACATCCCCAGCACCCCAACGTAGGCATCTTTGCGGCCTTCACCGCAGGCGGCAACACCTGTGCCGGGACAGTACCCCAGCAGACTCATGCCGACGCCGAAAATCAAACCCCCGAAAAGGATGCCGCCCCACTGCAACGGCTTGATGTGCAGGCTGACCGCGCCGGTCGGAAGCAACGCATAGATCCCGATCATCCCAACAACGACGGCCGTTCCCATGACTTTGACAACGGTCCAGTCGTTCAGTAGGAATTGCCCGAGGATTACGCGGTACTTCGCAACGCCGCCTTTCTGCAAAAGTATCCCGAACAGGATTCCGGTGAAGAGTCCGAGTGCCAGCTTCCAGATTGGATCAAACATGATTTCTTCCCTCGCGACCGAACAGCAGAAACGCGGTCGCGGTTCCGCCGACCAAGATGATGATTAGAAACAACCAGCTCGACACCGCCAGTTGCAAGGTTCCGCTGATGCCGTGCCCGCTCGTGCATCCTTCGGCAAGCCGAGCGCCGAACAGCATGATTGCACCGCCAAGGAACGCCATCAAATAACGCAGCAGCGAACGATCGCCAAACCTCCATCGCCACAGCGAAGGGACGTCAGGAGCGTCTCGGTCGCCTGAAAGTTTTGGACTCATCAGCGCACCAAAGAACACGCCGAGGACGAGCATCCATTCCCAATCGACCTTGGGGGACTCGTCGCGAAAATACTCGTTTTGCTCGGCAGCAATCGCGGCGACAACCTTCTCGGTGATCGCAGCCGTGTTCTCAAAGGACGTCGAAATCCCCAAAGGGCGATCAGCGGTGAGAAAGGCAAACCAACTGAGCACGCCAATCCCCGCACCGACGAGATACGGCGACCAAGACTTGCGTGTGAATGGGTTTCGCATGAGATTGGCATCCGCTTGTTATTTAAATGGAATGTAAGCGTAACCGTCCATCTGAAAGTTGATGTTCACCGTTGCCGCGGACACGGCGACCTTCACTTCGGAAGCAACCTCGCTTGTCGCATAGCCCTGGTGAGCAAGGGCTTGACCACAGACGAAAATCTCGACCCCCGCCTCCTGGAGCTTGGCGAGCAGTTCGAGGTTGGGATTCTTCGTTTTTCCCTTGTCAGCCAGATAGGAATCAGTGTGTTTGGCGTAACCTTCGTGGGACAAGGCGGCTTTCGTGGCCGGGCCGTGCAGAATGATCGCCATCTCGAATCCATTGTCGACGCCTTCTTCATAGAGTCTGCTCACCGCTCATGTTCTGCTCGACGGCGACGTGCATCATCGTCATCGCCCCAGCCCGCTTGCCCGTCTTGCAATGGACGAAACCCGTTTGGGCAGCGACTCCAAGCGATCGCGGAGCGCATCCACCTTGCCTGGATCCATCGACTCCATCGAGACCGGCACATGCAGGTAGGTCATCCCCGCCTGTTCGACATGCTCACGCTCCGCATCGGGCGAAAGCGGCTGATCCTCCTCGCCAGCGGTACGAAAATTGACGACAGACTGAAAGCCATCGGTCGTCAGCGACTTGATCTCATCGGCGGTCGGCTGAGCCCCCACGGTCAGTTGGTCATTGATTTGCATTCGGCTAGACATGAAACCGCTCCAGTGGTGTAAAGTTGCGAAACTGCGATCATCCAAACTTGTGTATCATACGCAGCAAATGTTGTACCATCGCGACTATACGACTATTGGGGCGAGCGGGTGCCGGTATTTCGTTTGGCGGCGGTTTGTGGGCGACCAAGCAAGCGACCAGCCCGGTGGCTGGCCGACTAATCACTGCCGACTAACCACTGCCGAGCGATGAACGGAAAGCATGGCCGAAAAACCGAAACCACTGACTGATCTGGAATCACTTGAGCAAGCCGCCGGGTGTTTGAAGATGATCGCGCACCCGTGGCGGTTGCGGATGATTCAGATGTTGCTGGCTGATCACCATATGGTCAGCGAACTAGCGGAAGCCTGCAATAACGCCCCGAACATGGCGTCGGAACACTTGCGTCTAATGCAGCGGGCGGGGCTACTGGAAAGCAAACGCGCGGGAAGACGCGTCTACTATAAAGTCGCCGAGCCTCACTTGGCGGATATCATTCGTTGCATCGAAGCTCGCTTTGGATAACCCAATTTCAAACCTGATACTTACGCACAATCGACTTGTAGAAATTTGATCAAGGCGGAGAGCAATATCTCAAATTTGAACTTCGTCGATGAACGGCAACTCGTGATGCTGACGCCGACGCAATGTCGGATCAGTCACGGCCAACGGCACGAGACTTTGGTTGATGACCCACGCGAATGGTTCGATCTCTGCACGTCGAAAGTCTTTATCATCCAAAGCTCCATGTCGATTCCGAAGCAGTGAGAATCACCAATCTTGACTGACAACTTCATGACCGCCGCGCGTTCCCACGCTCCGCCAAACCGTCAGGTCAACCGAATCCGTAACACTACGCACCGACCCATCCAGCAGCGCGACCTGAACCAGCCCGGTGTGATAACTGCGGGATGTGATCATCGCATAGGTCGTTTGACCGGCGGCACCGTTTTTGCCTTCTTGCCATGAATTGAAATCCATCTCGTCATAGGTCCGACCGCCTGTGCTGTAGTGGACTTTCGTGTTGGGCGGCAGTGTCGTTGTAAATCCGGAGTGATGCACGCGACCATCGGGCCATTCGGTATGCCCGGTATCTTTGAACTGCGTGCCGCTCGCGACGACGGCTTCGGCTTCTGCCTGAGTGGTTGGTATTGCCGTCGTGATTGGCCCGCCGTTGCGAGTGTAGGGCGTCCACGCTTTCACTTCCGCGATCAACAGCGTGTTGGATGTTCCATCAAGGCAGTCGCGAAAGCCGAGAAACGAATTTGGATAGAACATTCCGTCACCACCCTTGCGAGTCGTTGGATCGTACACAAACCAACGTCCGAAATTGAATCCATAGCTGGTCGGATACAGGGATGGTCGATTGTCGCTGAAGACGCGAACTTGGTCGGTTCCAGGATCGCTCGGGCAAGCAAACGTGGGAACCTTGACTTCATGAATCGAACGCTGGCCGTCCCACGCGATCGACAAATCAACTCGCTCGAACAAATTGGATTGTTCCAATTGCGGGAGGACTCGGCCATGGACGCCCCACGATCCGTTGTTGGCAGTGCTGGTGACACTCAAATCCAAGACAGCCGAAGGTGGAAATTTCCTGAACGCACTCTCATAGTTGTGGCACGCTAAAGCGACCTGCTTGAGGTGATTGGAACATTGCATTCGGCGAGCGGCTTCACGGGCAGCTTGAACGGCAGGCAGAAGCAGGCCAACAAGCACGCCAATAATCGCAATCACAACCAGCAATTCGATGAGGGTGAATCCATTCCGTCGAGTTCGCATCAAAGGTTCTTTCGCTGGGTGAGTGTCATTGTGATAATCAAGCTCGGGTCGCGGCACAGGCCGTGCTCAACAACACCTATCGCAACGTTCGTGCCAACCGTCTTTTGGCTTGCTTTCCCTTACAAAAGCCGGTCATACGCTTGCTGGTACCGTCCGCTTCGACGCAATTTCCATCGTCGGTGGCGGGAAAATGTCCGGCGAGAGGTTTATCCAACAAGTTTAGTCACCCACTTTGAAGCAAGAGACTTTTACAAGAGACCACGTTTTTCTGCTCCCTTCGCTTCCGCATGCTGGTTCCCTTTCTGGCGGCGTCGCTGCTAGCCGCCGCACCGGTAGCCGTGGGATCTCGTGAGTTCGGGCGAAGCTAGGCAATGGCTCTCATCACGGTTCACTTTGCCAAGGAACGAGCGCAACTTGAGTTGCCAGCGCCGATTGCTCTGCATGTTTATCGTGAGTCAACCGAGAAAAGTAATTCTTGAACTCCAAAATCGACAGGCTGGTGTGGCCGTTGGATCCAGCAAAACTCACTCGGCTGGCAAAGAACCGCTGTAGCCTGCTTCTTGGATCGACGCGAGGACATCTTCTTTGGGAAATGGGCAGCAACTTTCGCTTCCAACGAGAGCCTCGCCCTTCTCGTAATCCACTTGGACCGCCAACACACCGGGCGTTGACTTAATCGCATCAGCAACGAGAGCCGAGCATCCTTCGCAAGTCATGCCTTCGATTTTGATAGCGGTTTGTGTCATCTGCTCTGTGATCGTGGTCGTGTCGTTTCCTTTCAGGAAGATTCCGACGTAACTCGGGAAGAACAGGAAGGCGATTGCGACAGCAGTCACGGCCCACAGCATTACTTTGTTGACTTTCAACATACTCGCGGTTGATCTTGCGGCGGGAGCGCAACAAGCGTCACCACCGCTGGGCTCTGTGACGCAGCAACCCGAACCCAATGATTTTGGACGATAGGTAAAGTAAAACGCGGCCCCGAGAAACCCGACCGTGATGACCATGAAGTACGGTCGGTACTCTTCCAATGTTGATGCGATCCCCGCCCCAGAGACACCGACAGCTAACAGCACAAGCGGCAACCAACAACAGGCTGAAGCCATGGTTGCCGAAACAAGTGTCCCGACCTTGGCAATGGTTTCGCCCTTGTGGCCCGATGGCTTTGCGGGCCGTTTGGAACTCGCTGTGTCCAATTCGCTCATGTCCAATTCAGCCTGAGCAATCTTGATGCCTTTACCCACACTTCCCAAGCAGCACGAGCCAGAAGGATTCTCCGTCTCGCAACGGCAACCGGGATCTTTCATCTTTGCGCGAATGTCATCAGGAGCAATCGAGGTTCCAGATGTGACGATTTCTTTCTTGATGCTCGCTACCGAATGCTTGAAGCAGTAGCACAGAGGACGCTCACCGGACGTTTCCTTGACCCCCACCGCGACTTTGAGTTGCGATTTCGTGAACGTCGTATCGCAGTCTTCCGAAAAATACACCACGTCACAATCTGTGGAATCACAATACCGCCAGCCTGTATCTCCCAGAACCGAAACGCAGCCTTCACCTTCTGGGGCACAGCAGGATTGGTCATCCGCCTTGAATTGCTGGGCAAACTCATCACAGAGCAACGCCCCAAGAGTAACCTTACTCACTCGTTTCGCTTTGTTGTTGCAGACGGGGCAGAGCAACGGTTTTTGTGTCGTCAGTTTCGTTTTAGTCACCTTTGCACCTTGTTGTTAGACGAGATCGCTTCTTGCCGATTCGTTGTTCTTCACCTATTATCGACCTTGCACCTTGGTGTAAGGTCAAGTCGGATCGAGAAATTTTCTTCGTGCATGTTTGCCGGGCGAAGAAGTGTTGTTGGTGAACTCCGGCTAAAACAGTCCGAATTTCGGCCTCATGGACGTCCTCAGAATTGAGTCGAACACGCAATCAGACAAAGGCGGGAAACCCGGATGACAATATTGGCTTTATTTCGCTCGTTGTCTCTTTTCGTACTCGCCGGACTGTGCGAGATCGGTGGCGGCTGGCTCGTCTGGCAATCACTGCGTGAACACAAGCCTGCATGGTGGGGTGTAAGCGGCGGGATCATCCTGATGCTTTACGGCGTGATTCCCACACTCCAAACGGCGCACTTCGGTCGCATTTATGCTGTCTACGGCGGGTTCTTCATTGTGCTGTCGCTGCTTTGGGGCTGGTATTTCGACGGCGACCGTCCAGACCGGTTCGACGTGATCGGAGCGGCTGTCGCTCTCATCGGGGTATGCGTGATGATGTATTGGCCACGCTCTTGAGGTTTTCATGGCAACACACTACACAATCAGCCAACTGGCCAAGGCCGCTGGAATTCCGGCAACAACCGTTCGCTATTACGAGCGAATCCGGTTGGTCGTTCCGGAGACGAGAAGCTCAGGAAATTACCGGCTCTACGGCGATGAGTCTCTCAAGAAACTGATGTTCATTCGTGCCGCTCAGGCAATTGGCTTCACCCTGGAAGACATCAAATCGCTGTTGGCGACCGAGAGCGGAAGGACGCCAACCTGCGGAAGTGTGCAGAAACTAATCGAGGTACGACTAACCGACATTGAAGACAAACTCACGGACTTACGGCACGTTCGCAAAGTGTTGAAGTCTGCATTAGTAAAATGTCAGCAACATAAGAAGTCGGATCGCTGCCACGTCGTGACTGAGCTTCGAGCAAAGTAGATTGAGACCTGGACTCGAACACAGTTGCCACGCCATGTTATTCGACTACCAAGGCGATTGGATCAGGTTCGCAGCAGACGCAGCCCGTTAGCGATCACAATCAACGATGCTCCCATGTCGGCTGCGATAGCTGCCCACAACGACGCGAACCCTGCGAAGGTAAGGATCACGAACAGCACTTTGATGGCAAGTGAAAACACGATGTTCTGGCGAATGATGCTAAGCGTGCGTCGAGAATGGTGGATTAGCCATGGCAGCTTCGAGAGATCGTCGGACATCAAAGCGATGTCAGCGGTCTCGATAGCTGCATCGCTCCCGACGGCTCCCATGGCGAGTCCAAGGGAGGCTCTAGCCAGTGCCGGTGCGTCATTAACCCCGTCTCCGATCATGGCGACGTATCCGTACTTATCGACTAGCCGTTCGACGGCTGCGACTTTGTCTTCGGGCAGTAGTTCAGCATGAACATCGTCGATACCAGCTTCCTTCGCAATCGCTTTAGCAGTTCCTTCATTGTCGCCGGTCAACATGACCAAATGCTCGACACCCGCTTCGTGAAGCTGACGAATCGCGTCGCGAGTTTCTTTGCGAATGGCATCTGCCAGCGTGATAAAACCGCAAACATGTTCCTCATTGCCAACAACCACGACGGTTCGCCCTGCTTCCTGCATCGACTCAAGTTGCTCGTGAACTTCGGGCGTCTCCTGGCCCCGCTGTTCCAAGTAGCGATGCGATCCAAGCCAAAAGGCTTTTCCGTTGATAACGCCCGCCGCACCTTTGCCTTGGATCGTTTCAAAGTTGTCGGCGGCGACCAACTCAATGTTCCTGCGTTTCGCTTCATCGACAATTGCACGTGCGAGCGGATGATTGCTGTTGAGTTCCAAAGCACCGGCTCGCATCAGCAGTTCGGCTTGGTCGTGTCCATTCATCGGCACAACATCCACCACAGCGGGCGCTCCCTGCGTGAGCGTGCCTGTTTTGTCCATCGCAATCGCCTTCAGTTGAGCCGGTAGCTCAATGAACACTCCACCTTTGATGAGGACGCCGTTTCGGGCCGCCGCCGCCAAAGCAGCAACGACGCTGACAGGCGTGGAAATCACGAGGGCACAAGGACACGCGATCACCAGCAGAACCAGCGAGCGGTACAGCCACACGGACCAAGCACCGCCGAAAACCAACGGCGGTATCAGCAGCATCAACAGAGCCACGATCATCACAGCAGGTGTGTAAACAGCCGCGAACTTTTCGACCCACTTCTCGGAGGGAGCACGCTTGGAACCAGCATCGCCCACCATCTTGATGATGCGAGCAAGCGTCGTATCGTCGGCAGCTTTGGTCGTTTCAATTTCCAACAGTCCGTCACCGTTGATGGTTCCGGCAAAAACCTCGTCGCCCAACTCTTTTTCAACAGGAACGCTCTCTCCGGTGATCGGAGCTTGATTGACGCCGCTAGTGCCACTGATAACTCGACCATCAAGCGGTACCTTCTCACCGGGACGCACAATGACTGCGGAACCCACGGGAACGTCCGCCGGAGCCACGTTGCGGACCTGACCCGTTTCATCGCGAAGATGGGCAATCGGAGGCGACAGGTCCATCAAAGACGCAATCGCTCGGCGTGCCCGGCCAACACTCCACGATTCCAGCAACAGGGATAGCGAAAACAAAAAAGCGACGGTCGCGCCCTCGAACCATTCGCCGATCAGCACCGCTCCAACGACGGCCACCGACATCAACAAGTTCATGTCGGGGCGAAACGAGATGAGTGACCGCCATGCTTTCGGCAGCACCATCAAAAGCCCGGCCAAGATACCAACGCAGTACAACGCGATGGATGCAATCGGCACGTTTTCCGACTCACCGGCAAAGGTCAGTTGCCAAATCAACCCGGCCAATCCGAACAGCCCACTTACCGCAGTCAGAATCGAACGCTGATGCAGTTGCCAAAATGTTTGGT
>TARA_R110002073_G_scaffold198865_1_pt1 | contig 13248 bp, 13 predicted proteins | sample TARA_R110002073 | Tara Oceans TARA_R110002073 (sample SAMEA4397174) | marine metagenome | biome: Polar Biome; feature: [DCM] deep chlorophyll maximum layer (ENVO:01000326); material: water (ENVO:00002006), including particulate matter (ENVO:01000060) such as... | depth 40 m
TTGGAGGCGTTTCAGGGGCCTAATCCGGTCCCCTCTGCACAGGCACATGTACTGCTCTGTTTCCAGCAGAAGTCCAGTCGAATTTGAACATTTGCCGTGATCAGCCAAACCACTAACGCCGGAACGCGAGCACACCTTGGAACCTTAAATTATCGCCACCTCTTTTTTGGATCTCTCATTGGATGGTATTTTCGAGGTCTTGAGGTGGTATAGCGACCACCTCGCACAGAAATTCCGGCGCTGCTTGCCACGGAAAATTCCCGGTGTCCGCCTTGAGGATCGAGAATCCAAAGAAAAAATTGGGAGGTCGAATCCGCCTGATCGTTGAATCGCGACCCGGGGAACGAAAGAAGTTCTTCTTCATAGTCCGCGGACCAAGGTTGATCTGTGGGAATAACAACCGACCCACTTTCAAATGTGGGCGCGGCCAATGAAAGCCGCGTCTCTTTGTCCATTCTCGGCGGCTTGACGGGGATCAGGCTTATTCCTTTCGGCAGCTTCACGAGGTGCCGTAGCGTCGCACCACTGCTCGTGTCCTCGATCAGGACCACACGCGGGTGAAACTTTTCCGCAAGTGACTTTATCGCCTCCAAAAGATCCGGCACCTCAATCCGTTCACGAAACACATGCAACAAATAGTATTTCCCTAAGCGAACCCCCCACGTTGTACAGACCGAATATGAGTTCGACGTTTCCGTCCCGGTCGCCGTGTCCCAACTTTGGTAGACGGCGTCGCAGTCATAGTAGTTCGGCGCTTTGTCCACCCGTTTCAGCCATTCCCGCTTGATGAGATTCCCCGTGATAGGAATTGGACGTTGTTGGTATTGGCTACTAAAGCTGTAGGCACCGATCGTCCTTTTTATCGCCTCAAGGGTATCGACATCTTCCCGCTCTGGGTGAAGAGGCTCACCGGGGAGGCGATGATACCGATCTTTGGGGTTCGGGCCGGTTTCAATCCATACCTCTTCGTCAGCAATCGCAGGAAGGTCGAGAACCTCCCAATCGTCGAGTTCTCGGACATATCCGGCGAGATCATCCACGTGCGCCCGCTGCATGACGATAATGATGACGTCATTCTTTTTATCGTTCAGCCGCGTAAAAAGTGTATGGCGGTACCATTCATTCACGGCATTCCTTTCGGCGCGCGACATTGCTCCGCCTACCTTGATCGGATCGTCAATCAAGATGAAGTTCCCCCCCCTGCCTGTTAAGGTGCCGCCCACCGAAGTCGCATAGCACCCTCCCCCGGCGGGGGTCACGATTTCGCTTTCCGTATTCTTCCGCAAGCTCGACCGGGCAATCGGAAAGGCCGACAAGTACCAATCCATCTCCATCACCTTTTGTCGCGCCCGACCGAAGTGTCGGGCTAGATCTTCGGAGTAGCTGACGGTAATAATCCGAGCGCTCGGATCGCGCCCCAGAAGCCACGCAGGGAAAGCGACCGAACAGATTTCGGATTTCAGGTATCGTGGCGGCATCGACACAATCAGGCGTTTTATTTCCCGCCGTTCACAACATTCCAACATGTACGCTAGGGCTTCGATATGCCAGTTCGGCAGAAACCGGCCGCCGGTATTTAAGGTTTCGAATGTTTTTCGGATCGTCGGTTCAAGCCGGCTACGGAGTAGCGCGTTTAAGGTGTCTTTCTTACCCATCGTGCGTCTCCTTGGCGTTAGCGGTCTTGAGAATTTCCGCCTCAAATTCCGCCAGAATTTCCTCATCCGCTTTTGTGAGATCGGTCTGCGGTGGGTCAGACTGATCATGCAGTAGAAGGCGCATCACCAGATTAAGGACTAGGTTGGCCGCCCGAGGATCGCCGTGGACGGCTTTTGCAGTCAATGCCTTCAACACTGCGCGCTGTTTCGAAACCTTTCGCGACGCCCCGCCTTCACGAACGGCGATGCGTTCATTCATCTCTTCAAGCAGCTCGGTCTTTAGGTTTCTGCTGCCTTTGGGACGACCCTTGGGGTTGCCGGACTGACCGGGTTTGAACCGGGTCGCCGTGGGCGGCTTTCCGTAGCCGACCTCATAATCCTTATCCGCCATGTCACACCTCCCCACCGGAAGCCGGCGGCGGCAGCAGAAGCATTTTACCCTGGCGCAGGTCGGCCATCTCGTCGAAGGTCATGCCCGTGTGCGCGTGGCGCGCCTTGTTGCCCGTGTAGGCCTGCCACCTGCGGACGGCCACGTCCACGTACTTGGGATCCAGCTCCAGGCCGGCGCAGACGCGCCCCGTCTGCTCGCAGGCGATGACAGCCGTCCCCGACCCAAGGAACGGGTCGAGGATCAGGTCGCCGCGGTTGGAGGCGTCCCGGATAACGTCGGCGATCATGGCGACGGGCTTCACGGTCGGATGCAGCGCCAGGTCCGCCCGCCGCTCGACCGACAAACTGTTGGCGCCCTCGTACTCCCACACGTTCGTGCGGTTGCGACCGTAGCGGCCGAGTTGGACGTTGTTGACGTGGGGCGCCGTGCCGTTCTTGTAGACGACGACCAGTTCGTGCCTTGACCGGAAGAGAGAGCCCATGCCGCCGTTGGACTTGACCCAGACACAAAGGTTTACCTGGGGCCCGTAGAACTTGTCGCAGACTTCCTGCAACACGCGAAGATGCCGCCAGTCCATGAAGATGAAGTGGAGAGACCCCGGTGTCGATGACTGGATGGCATTTCGAGTGAATGCCTCCAGGAAGTCCCGGAACTCCTCCTCCGACATCTCGCCCGAGGCCATAACGAAATCGTCGTGCTTGATGGCACCGGAGCCGCAGACGTTGCCCCGAACCCGAACGTTGTAAGGTGGGTCCGTGGTGGTCACGACGGCCAGGCGGCCCTGCAGAACGGCGGAGTAAGCCTCCGGCTCTCGGGCGTCACCGCAAAGAACGAGATGCTCGTCGAGCTGCCATAGATCACCCAGGCGCGTCACCGCTACGTCTTCGATGGCCGGGACCTGATCCGCCGGGGCGGCTGCGACGGGTGCGAAAGCGTGGTCGATGGTCAAGTCGATCTCTGCATTATCGAAACCGGTCAATTCGACGTCGAAATCGACTTCGACCAATGCCTGGAACTCGAAGGCCAGCTTTTCCTCGTCCCACTCGGCGAGCTCCGGCAGGCGGTTGAGCGCGATCCTAAGCGCCTTGATAGCGTCCGGGGCAAGATGGTGGATACGGACCACCGGAACTTTCGTATAGCCGAGGTGCCGGGCTGCCTCCGTCAAAGCCTCGCCGGCGACCACAACGTTCTCGTCATCGACGATGACCGGCATGACGAACCCGAACGCCGCCAAGCTACGGTCGAGCCGGTTCCGTTGGCGTTTGGGGTGACGGCGCGGGTTGTTTGCGTAGGCCTTTAGGCTGTCGACGGACACGTATTCTATCCCGCTTATCAGCCGTTGATTGATCCAACCGCAGTTATCGTATCGAGCGGTGGATCGGCCATCGGTTACTTGGGGTTCGGTCGTGTCTTTCGGGCGTGGCATGCTTGGTCTCCTTTCGCGCAGTGCCAAAGGAGAACAACGGATATAACGTGTTTAACAGATTGGGCCGGTCGACCGACGGCCTGTTCGGCAGGCTACGCAGCGACAAAACGCCATGGATGTTTAATGGTTGTAGTCAAATCGGCCCAATGATTGCCGGCACGCGCGCTACACGTTCGCCGAATGGTTACGCCTGCCGTCGAGTCAGAGCCTTCGCCTGAGCAAGGGCGATGCCCAGGTCCTCATCGGAAAGCGAACGCGCGATATCCATCAATTCTGCTAGTGCAGCCGAACGCGCTGGACTCAGGTCGTCCTCGTTGAAATCAAAAAAATCGCGTATCGGCACTCCCAATTCCTGGGAAAGACGCTCCAACGTCTCGAAATTAGGCAGACTCTTGCCGCGTTCGAGGTTCGATACCGCATCTACGGATCGACCGATCTTTTCCGATAGCTGGTCCTGGGTTAACCCTCGCCGCTTCCGCAGGACCCGCAGACGGCCTGCAAGGCGTTTTCTAACATCCATACCCGGATCATCAATCCGGGTTTGATGCTTGAAAACAGAGCAAAATACGATTAATTCTCAGAAATCGTATAATAATACGATTATTGGTCGATTTCCGGATAATGATCCGGTTTTCGTGCTCAGAGATCGCCCTCGGATCTCAGCCCATGTTTGCGGGCCTCACGGCCAAACGACGACTCAGGAGAGAGAAAAAGTGCGAGCTTTCTGTTTTGCCGCCATGGCGGCTATTGCCCTCGGTTCGGCCCCCCCTTCGGCACATGCCGAAAACCAAGGTTTCGTTCTTCGGCCAATCCCAACAGATCAGGGGTTGATCGGAACCAAGCCCCAAGGCGCAAAGGTCGACAACCCTTTGCCGTCGGTTCACCCCCATGCCGGTATCTTGACCGCCGAGGCGGCCACGCCGGATTTGACCCCGTTAGACCTTAGCGACCGAGAACTCGATACGAGTATCTACCTCGTACAATACGCCGGCGGGGATTATTTCGAATGGCTAAGCCTACGGAGCTTTCTGACGAAAATTTCACGGCATCCGAAGTTCAGGAGCTTCGAACGCCGGTATATCCATGGGCTTTCCGACACTGGAATCGGCATCCATTTCCGAGGGACGCCATTATTGAACGTGTTTCTCCGAAACGATGGGGGCGAGTATTACCTCTCTTATTTCGGAGCCGGCGACGATGTAGATTCCGTCGCCGCGCCAATGGCGCAACAGCAGGTGGGGCTGGCACTCCGAAACTTGCTTGGGGCGAAGTAGAATGTTGCTTTGCCTCGGCCAATGAGGACAACATCATCCCAGCCGTCAATGGAACGGCCCCGTAGGCCGACGGCCTTCTCGCCATTGAGGAACCACGGCTCCGCTCTCGGGCCTGTTGATCACCGAGCCCAAACAGAGCAAACCAGAACAGACTCTACTCACGAGTGGGGGAGTTACAGGGGGCAAGGTCAACTTGTTTATCAGAATTAGCCGAAAAGTGTTATCGGCAACATATCGTTAATTATTCGGCACCACGACTATACGCTCTAACTATTCCAACCATCTGGCATACGCCCGTATATCGATAACAGGTACGGTCCCAAGTACCTGTAAACGGGCGATCAACTCAAAAAGAAACCCCGTCGCAGGCTTTTTGCCCATCTCAAAACTGTATTCACCTTTGCTGGCGTCAAAACCAAAGTATCCGTGGACGGCTATGCATCCGAGATCCAGGCGATCCTCTTCATTCCCCGCGCCCAGCGCTCTCAAAAGAGCCTCACCCATTGGCGGGTTCCACTCGCTTTCAAGTGACAAGATTCCGCCTATAATATGGTGGAGCGGTTTCGGTGGTTTCTCTCCGTCGCTATGTTGAACCGGCAAGCTTGTCCGCGAGAGTCGACGAACGCTTGCTACCTTTCCCCGTGCGTATTCAATTAGTGCCGCATCTACCGACTGCTTGCACTCAAAGACCGCATAAACACTCTCGGCGGGCACATACATCTCGCCCTCGATGACAAAAATGAACGGCGAATACTGTCGATCAAATACAACGACATCAATTTGATCGCTAACATTGCCCTGACTATCCACGACGAAGGCCTTCTCCGCTTGATAGCGCTCGGGCAGATATTTCTTGAGAAGACTTAGCCATACCTTCTCACTGGCATCGCCTTTCGTACCCGGATGTCCGATAGTTATACGAACGTCGCGAAGGCGCCGCTCGATGTCGCTATGCATCGATGAGAGCATGTCTGGCAACGAATGTTCTTTTTTCATGACTTATCCGTAAATGGCGGCGTTGGGACCATTCGCGAGGCGATAGCGAGTGCTCGTTCCGGCGACACCGGTGAAGACGGATAAGCATCGAGAACGATATTTGGCAACAACCGCTGCGTAATATCAGAAAACGTAAAACCGTATTTGCGATCTTTCGTCGCACCTGTGGCTGCCACCAGGGTCTCGATTTGTGGTTTGGTAAATCCGAGTTCCAATAGCGCGATTGAGAGCACTGCATATCGCTGCTCATCACTCGGCCGAGAAAACGGAAGAATATCCGCAGCGCGTCGGCGCACCGCGGGATCAAGAGCATTCAATCGGTTTGTGCACATGATAACAGCAGCGGGCAACCGACCGTTCGCAATTCTATCAATCCCCCTGATAAATGCATTCACGCCAGCTCGGTCTTCGTGATGCATCTGGGCTGCTTCACGCGATTGCGCCAGGGCATCTGCCTCATCAACCAGAAGAATGACAGCCCCACGCGCACCGCCGCTCTCCGACTTCAACTTTTCAGCCTCTGCAACGGTGTAGTCAAATGCCGCGGAAACAAGCTGTGTCATCTCGCCAACTCGTCCCTCACCCCGTGTCGAGAGACTGAGGGGAAATAACGTAATCTCAATATGTTCTTGGCGCGCCACCTTGTCGCCGATGGTTTCAGCGAGTTCGGACTTGCCCGACCCGACATCGCCGGCAAGAACGACGAGCGGCGGTCGGCGAAGAACATCCTTAACCAACTGACCCGCACCAGAATGGTGCCGAGCGGCCCATTCTTGAATGCCTTTTGGGTTTATCAGGACCCCCAGCATCTTAGCGAGGCGTGCTTTATGCCCGTCCAAGCCAACTAATCGGGCCAAACGCTCTTGTGGCTCGAAATCCGGATAAATGATCCGGCGCTCAAACAATTCATCGAGTGTCGGTTGCGCCATCGTCAATAGCCTCTCACGCTAGCACGGCTAAGAGAGCGACCGCCCGAGGAATAGGTACGATCACTTTCCAAATAACCGTTTATGCTTGGGGAACTGGCGTTCGTTCGTTTGAACGGAAGCCCTCCTTTGTACAACTCCTTCTGCGCATCCGTCAGATTGCCCCAGGCAGCACTGTATTCAAGAAAAGTGTAGAATGCGGCCCCGTCGATATCCTTTCGCGGCTTAATCCGGCCAGGATCATCATCGGCGGTCGCATCATTGGCAAGGTCGCTGGCCGTGTATTGGAGCGTCGGCTCAATCCACTCGCCATTGCGTCTGAAGCCGTACCAAACAGCACCCAGATAACCGTCTTTGAGAAGTGTGATTACCTCGGCCTCATACTCTTGGATGTCTGCATCACTGGGTTCACCATACAAGCGTTGCATCCGCTTCAGGTCAGCAGCGACCTTCGCCGCCATATGCCGCGCATGCGTGACGGTGAACGTCTGGGCCTCGGTTATCGTGTAGCTCGAGCTCATTTCTTGTTCCTATACCTGAAAACTCGGGCCGAACACTTTTTGCCAATAGCGAACGGCTTCTTGTTTTGTCGGGGCCAACAGGGCGGCATCGATCGCATCCCCGGCATCCATCGCCGCATCAGCAATCATGCCGGCGTTGTTCACTGTGTAGAGCCGCGCCGCATTGTTCTCCTCGTTCACCGGATCAATAATCTGAACCGGGTCGGAGAACATCCCGACAGCCGCGAGATCGTAATAGTCCGTGAAGACGATCCGTTCCTGCAAATCCGTATTCGCTATGTATGTAAAAAGATGCTGAAGGGCTTCCGGGTAATCCGAGAAATCCAGGCCCTGATCAGCAAGTTTGGCAAGAAGAAGCTCGATCATGAAGGATTTAAATCGGAACCCATCGCGTTCGCGTTTCATTTGCGCAGCCCAAAACTTGGCGAGCCGCACAACCTGAGCAAAATGTGTCTGATGGACAGCTTTCCGTTTACGAATGAACTCGATATGGCGCGGAATGCAGGTGCGCAAAAACGATCCATCATCCTGGCTAACCAGATCGCCATACCAATCCGGGTCGCCCCGATAAAGAATCGGGACGACATCCACGTCCAACCCGGAGCCACGAAACGATATCGTGACCGAATATGTCTGCGGCTTGACTTGATCCGCGTTGAGATTTGGGATTGTCCGAAGCTTCTCCGCCAAATAATTCAGGAGATCGGAGGTGCTATTCGGTGCCGAATCACCGCTTACGTAACACGCCAGATCGATGTCATTGAGCGAACGCAACGCCGTCCCTTTCGCCAGGCTCCCAGAGAGCATCATGCGCCGCAGTGAAAAGTCCGGGTGCTCGCCGAGGTATGCCTCCAATCGATCCCGGAGGCTGTTAACCTGCTGCCGGTATTCGCCGGCCTTCTCTTTTGGAAGGTTCACCCGTTCCTCTGCAAACTTTCGAATGTCGCTGTGCCCGACGTGCTCTTTGCCCATATCAAACCCACCTGGTCATCTTGCTATTGTCGAAATAGCCATGTAATTTATGCCCCAAATAAATATGCATCGAGCATCAAAAGGAGTCAAGTTTAACATGTCGAGTTCGCCATGGTCCTAGATCGTGATCCATCGGATATTTTTCGTGAACGATTAAAAGCGGCTCGAGATTTGAGGCAGTGGAGCCAGTCCGAACTGGCAAAAAAGGCGGACATGCCGCCAAGTTCTATTGCCCATTTTGAAAGTGGTTCACGAAAGCCGTCATTTGCAACATTGCGCAAGTTGGCAAACGCTCTTGAAGTGAGCACGGATTATTTATTGGGCAGAGTTGATGACCCAGGGCTTACCGAAGCGGGAGATCCACTTTATCGGCACGTAAGCGAGTTATCTGGGGATGATCGGGAGCTGGCGGAGGACTTTCTCAAAATGCTCTCGGGCCGAAAGGACCAAAGCAAGAAAGATCGATAGTTCAGTGAACGCGGCATTCAAGTTAAAAATGGCGAAGCAGCTAGGCGGCAAAGTTGCGCGCGAACATGGCTACACGGATTTACCTGTGGACCCCGCTAGGATCGCCGCTGCGAATGCTATCACCGTCATGGCAAAACCGGATACGGCAAAAGGGGTCTCCGGTATGCTGCTACGCCACGGTGACAACTTCGGAATAATGTATGCTACCCATGTTCACAGCGAGGGGTTCAGGCGTTTTAGCATCGCCCATGAGCTCGGTCATTTTTTTCTGGACGGGCACATCGACCAGATCATGTCGGAGAGTGACATCCATGCGTCGAAAGCTGGGTTCGCCTCTGGCGATATTTATGAAATGGAAGCCGATAATTTTGCCTCGGGATTGTTGATGCCCGAGAGAATGTTCAAACGACAATTAGGCAAAGCTGATCCTGGATTTGCAGCGGTCGAACACGTTGCTGGTGTCTGCATGACGTCCCTTGAAGCGACTGCAATTCGCTACGCAGAACTAACCGAAGATGCGATTGCTGTCGTCCTCTCGACTGGTGAAAAGGTGGATTATTGTTGTCTTTCGGACGGCATAAAGAGTGTAAGGGGTTTAAGTTGGTTGAAACGAGGCGAGCCCGTGCCGAAGGACACTGCCACAGCGGCGTTCAATCAAGATCGTGATCGAATTTTGAGTGCGGATCGAGACGAAGGCGAGATTGATCTTCTTGATTGGCTCGGCGGTGAAAAATCAGTTCTCGCAACGGAAGAGGTAATCGGCCTCGGCTCATACGGAAAAACACTCACAATCCTGCATTGCCCCTCGATTGTTGATGAGACGTACTCTGACGAAGTCCACGATGAAGAAAGCGAAGAGGCCATGATTGATCGTTGGACACCTCACCTCGGAAAGCGAAAGTGATTTCCGACCAAAGACTAGCAATAGCCGGCATAGTCACGTTAATCGCCGCTTTGAGCCATGTGGTGGGCGTCTAAAACGAGAGGAACCTCTTATAGGCGCAATCAATTTCCGCCAATCATTATTCAGTACACAGTATGGCTATATTTTCGGTTGTCGTTGTGTCAGCGAAAGGTTGAAGGCATATTTGCAGAGCGAGCGATTTACATTCCTTGCGTGATAATACTTTGGTGAGTATTCAGAAATTCGAACTAATGCAAACACTAAGAATTGATGTTAGCTCAAGGCATTAGCGGAATTTGGAACGCTGCTGCCCCCTAAGGGGATTTTTGTGGTGTTTCGCCAGCGATGAATCAATTTCGTCCGGCGACTTGAATTCAGGAAAAGGCAGAAATCCCGATGATCCAGCACCTGGATATCAACCGCGCCGGTTACTTCTTTCGTCGCAAAAGGCAGCTCACCAATGCCGCTATAAACAAGCTGTTCGTGGACTTGCGAGCTGCTGCCGAAGAGCCCACCCAAAACCTGTTCCGGGCAGTCCGGGTGACAAGCAATGGTACAAAATACTCCGCCATTTGTTTCTCGTTTGCGCGAGAAGTATCATTTCTCGAACCTGCTGCCGGAGCCATTGAGCGGATCTTCGGTTTCCTGATGCTTATCGAATGCAGGGATTATGTTGCGTTGTTTAAATCGGGCCTCGACCTGCCGTCATCATTCAAAAGTGAATATCTCGAGAAGGTCGGCCACGGGCGGGTCGAGCGCGCAATTGCGACAAATGAAGCAACATTCGAGAAACTGAGGCTTCGCAACATGTCCGTCTCCAGACAGGCGCTTCGTTCAAAGTCACTCGAAGCAAGAGATCTGGAAAACACGATCGCTACAACAAGTGCGAGCCGATTCATCCCCCAGGGATACAGTGTAAAGCGCCCAGACGGGGTGTATTCTGCCACGCCCAGCACGGGACGGATTTCGGAGCGCTCCGATCGGGCGGGCCATCAGGAAATGATCGCGTGGGCAAAGCGGATCATCACCTCACTGGAGGCCGATGCCGGTGAAGTCTCTTCATTCATTCGAAACTTTGCGAGACCTCTCGACCTGTCGTCATTAAATCAAGATACAGAGCCTACTTATGTCGGCATTGATGTAATCGGACTTGCAGAAAACATCTTCGACGCTGAAGAGAGAGTTCGGCTAGTCCGCACGGAGAATGGCCAGCCAGTTGAACTCGACAAGGATCAGGTTGAAGCTATTCTTGAATCAATCGAATCTCCGTTGTCCATCGTCGACAAAGGCGACAAACTCCGGATCACTGCCCCCGGGAATCCTGACGAGATTGGCAATCTCAAGGTCGGTAAAACGCGCATTTCGCTGGCTGCACTCGACCTCGCCGAAATTGCCGGAATTTCAGTAGAAAAATGCTCGACACCTCTAGGCGCTGATCCCGATGCAAAACCTCTCGCACGCTATCTGGATCAGAACGACCTGTTCACGGTCCTCTTCAGCGATCTCGCGCTTGCGTATATCAACGGTTCCCTGTTTCGGGATGAGGCGTTGGTCGGCGGCGGGGAAATGTTCCTTGCGCACCTTCAGGTCGAGCAGTCACTGGACAATGCCGACAGCGAGAAGGGCCAATTTCAGGCCAACCAGACGGAGTTTGCCGCAAATTCGGTCTTCCGGGCCGTTGTTGATGTCATAGCGCATGATGATGTTCTGATGTGCGATGACCTTGGTGACGAATGGGCTGATTTTATTGGTCTGAGCACCGGGACCAATCCGGTAATGATCAGCTTTTATCATGCCAAGCATGGCGATCAGTCGCTCAGCGCGTCAAAGTTTCATGATGCTGTGGGTCAGGCGATCAAGAACCTGGGACGAATGGCGCTTCCTGCCGAGATGACAGCCGCGAAGCTCGAGCGGTGGGATGATATGTACCGGAATGATGGGGTGCAGACAGCCATATCACGGTTGTTGAGGGGTGGCGCTCGGCCGGATATTGAAGAGAAAATGGACAGTGTCCGGACGACTCCTGACGTCCTCCAGAGGGCATTCATTGTAACGTCTTCCCTCAGTCGCAACCAGGTGCAGCAGGTATTCAATGACGCGCAAAACGGAGTAGCGCCGCCTCCATATTTTGTTCAGCTTTACTGGCTGCTGATGTCCTATTTTTCGGCGTGTGCGGAAATGGGCGTCCGCGGCTACGTCGTATGCCGCCCCTGAGCGGCTTCCAACTGTCCCCAGCCAACCGGTAGCGGATTACCATCTCTTTTCCGGGTTCGTTAGTCAGCCAACTCGAACAGAAAGCCGGGTTCACGTCAGATTAACCCGACATACCTCCCTGTTTATCCGGTAACTGTTCGCATCGGTTTTAACGAAGTCGTAGCGGTTAAATTGGAAGAAGGATCGCGCGCCCTCGGTAACTGGTTGTGTAGAGCTTGGCGCACCGATGATTCGGATGCCATTGACCCGCCTGTCTTCGTCCTCGTGCAGATGTCCGTGCACCATAAGCCTTACTCCGTGCGAGAGTGCCATATAACGGAGTGCCCAGCGATCTTCCTGGGGAATTTCATGGGTATACCTGACCCATTCGGGATCTGCAGTGCCCTTACGCCTGACCTGGGTTGCCCGCTCTGGCATATTGGGACTGTGGTGCAGCGCAACGATCTTTATCGGAATATCCCGGTGCTTCCGTAATAGGCGGGCAAGCGCCTCGAGCTGGAACTTCCCTATGCGGCCAATTGCATTGTCGTGGGAGCCTGCATTACCGGCATTGTTGGAATCGATGCCAAACAGCGCGATATCCTCTCTGAGAATTTCCACCCACGGGTAATCATGTCGAAAGCCGATTTCGGAGAGCGACCTTTTCAGACGGCTGACATCAAACGCGCGCAGGCGGCGCCTGTCCGAAAGACGGAAAAAAGCGTCCACGCCACATATATCATGATTTCCGATGACGATGTGCGTTCTGTCTCGGACACCTGCTTCCCTGAGGATTTTGTCGAAATTCTTCCACGCCGGCAGCTCCCCTTTGTCCGTAACATCGCCGGTAACCAGAATGATGTCCGAGTTCCGGATCTTGTCGGAGTTCAGCAATTCGGCGAACGACTTGTTCATTCCCTGTAGCCTGTTACCCGGCAGTTTGGGCTCCAGCCGTCTGTCACTGTCCTTTTCTGTCAGATGCAAATCCGAGAGATGTGCTATTCGAAAGTGGGTGTTCATTGCCTGCCCCTACCCCAGAGGTCGATTTCGAACTATCAACACTCTCAACTTAAGATCTCTAATGGTGCGTTTCCCTAGCATTTGCCAAGGAGCCTACGGTTAGTAGCTTATTCAGTGAATTGTAGTTACTCATGCTATTTAATGAAAAAGTCACGCGAAGATGGCTCGAATCAAATTGTTTCAGCTACATGGATACGTGGGAATAAACATACTCACGGGCTTCGTCTCTCCACAAAACTGAGGCGTCAATTTATCGGCTGAAACAATTGTAATTTAGAACGTAGTAAAATTCTAAATCTAATATTTCTTATAAAGGAAAATAAATTATTTATATTCTTTTTAATTCTGATTACCACAAAAGCCCCTATCCCGACTCTCACTGTGGGCTTTCGATTACTTCCTATTACTTGTTTTTCTCCCCTTTTGTTGCCTCTGCTCGCATAACGTACGCTAATAAAAGAGGCCCGCAAAATGCGGGCCTCTCGATGTTTCATACATTCCA
>TARA_R110002073_G_scaffold256799_6_pt1 | contig 13244 bp, 6 predicted proteins | sample TARA_R110002073 | Tara Oceans TARA_R110002073 (sample SAMEA4397174) | marine metagenome | biome: Polar Biome; feature: [DCM] deep chlorophyll maximum layer (ENVO:01000326); material: water (ENVO:00002006), including particulate matter (ENVO:01000060) such as... | depth 40 m
ATTGCGTATCCGATGCCGTACAATGCACAACCAACGGCAATGTGTAGGGGCAAGAACAACATGTCCAAAATTCGCATTCCGCGTTGCTTGTACAAGTCGGGGACCCAACGCTGCAAGTAGGCGGTGCGATCGCCGTTGTGCGTGTGAAACGCGAGCCATGTGATGTGGGCCCACACACCGCCTTCGTTTGGCGAATGCGGATCGCCTTCTTGATCGCTATGCGCGTGATGTTTGCGATGATCGGCAACCCAATCCAATGCCGAGCCTTCGCCCGCCAAGGTTCCAATCGTGGCAAACGTATAACGGACCCACGAATAAGTCTTCATGCCGGTGTGGGTCAACAAGCGGTGATAACCGAGGCAAATCCCCAGGCTACCCGTCATCCAGTGCAGGACGACCATCACAGCCAATCCCGTCCAGGAAAAGTAGAAGGGAGCCGCCAGCACGACCAAGTGGGCAATCGTTAACCACCCAATCGCCCAGTAGCTGAGATTGTTAACGCGACGTCGCTCCGAAGCGGTCGGATGAGCGTTTGACGGCAATTTGCCAATTTTATCGTTGCTGACGTGAGGCGAGTTCGCGTCACGATTCGATTTTTTATTTTGAGCGGGCTGGGCGCGGTCCAACGATTTGCGTTGGCGGCGAGTCTGTTTTTTGGTAGGAGGGATGACCGAAGCCATAAGATGAAATCCTGTCGTTGAATGTCCTTGGGAAAGCGTCAGACATCTCACGAAGTTGCCTGAGTGAGGAGATTCTACAGAACCGTAAAGCCCTGTCTGTCTCAGAGCATGTAAACCTATGTAACGGGAGTGTAAAAGTCTTTTATTTTTGTCGCTGCAAATGTGCACTAGCCCTAGATGGTGGCCAGATGGTACTCCACCCATCTCGACGTTCCATTCGCTGCTTTGCAGCCATAATGTTGCGGGTTAGCTACGTTCCGAACCAATCACTTTTGTCTGACAAAAAATGTGTGTAGCCGTTCTCCCCTCTCAAAAATGCATTGGATTGCCAGCGTCGCCCTGTCTCGAGCCTTTCCATGTCTAAATACCGCAAAGTCTCCGCAAAATTGCTGGTTCCGGGTGTCAAACTCACCTCCGCAATTCCCGATCCCGAAAATGCACGTGTTCGTCTGTTGGGCGAAGGGATGGAAGTCACCGCGGATTTGATCCTGCGACTGCAGCTGCGGGGGGTAAAGAGTCTGCTATTAAGCGAAAAAGACATTGCAATCCTCAATGCCTTCACCCCACAAGGGCGGGCGGTAAAGGTGCCTCCGCCTCCGGCTTATGTCAAATCCAGCACGATCAACGAGCAAACTTTGATCTTGGACCAACATTTAGAAGCCGACGATGAACCCGAACACGAGAATACATTGCCGTTTGCCGCTCGCGCGCGCAAACCCGAAAACTGCTCGTATGAACCAGGAATGACCCATCAATGGGCGTCCGAGACCAGTGACTCGATTGAATCGATCAACCAGATTTTTGATGAAACGCTGGCGACACACGATGGCAGCGTGGCACCGCTGCACGCGACGTGCCAGGATATTTTGCGACGGATGACCGAAGACGTTGATGCGCTCGTCTGCATGGCTTGTTCTCCGTTCGAAACCGAGTACCCGGCACGGCACGGTGTGCATCTGGCCACCATGTCGATGGCGATTGGCTCGCAAATGGGGTTAGACGAAGCGCTGCTGATCGAACTCGGCGTGGGATGCTTGATTCATGACATCGGCATGAAGGCGATCGGTACCGGATTGTTTAGCTCAAAACATCCGCTCAGCGATGGCATGCTTAAACGTCTCGCCGACCATCCCGTCCGTGGCGCCGAAGTGATCGGCCGTTTCGGTGAACAAGTATCCATCGGTTCGCAAATGGTGTCGTACCAAATTCATGAACGATGTGATGGCAGCGGTTACCCTCGCGGACGCTATGGCGATGCGATTCACCCGCTCGCAAAAATTGCCTGTGTGGCCGACGCATTTATTGGAATGATCTCGACGCGTCCCCACCGCTTGGCCATCCAGGGGTATCATGCCCTCGTACAGCTGCTTAAAGAAATGAAGCAAGGCAAATTCGATGCGACGGTCGTGCGGGCCCTGCTTGAATTAACGTCACTCTACCCGCTGGGCAGCTTCGTCGAACTGAGCAATGAAAAACTGGGCCGTGTGATTCGCGCCGGCGGCGCATCCTTCGACCGTCCAACGATCGAAATGTGGGACACCCGGCAACGCATTTCTTCCCCCACCGTGCTGAACCTACAACACGATCACACCATTCATATCGTGCGATCGATTGCCACGCCCGCGGCGGCCTGACCGCAGGCAAACAGCTGGCCTTCGAACTTCCCTGCCTCTGAGTTTTCGTGCCTGGGGGCTTCTGATTGCCGAACCCCTCCAGCAAATTCTGTTCACCAAGGATGGCAACAAATCACAGCGTTGCAACGCGTTTAGCCTGCGAATCTATGGATTTCACTGAAACCACACGGACCTTACCGCATTCTCCTTAGCGAATGCGCGCCATAGGTGCACACGCGATATGGGGAGCTGGTCGATCAGTTAGGGGAGGCATTTTGATTTGCTGGCGTTTCGTTCTTACAACTCAATGCGTCGGTTGGCTTTTTTGACCTGCTCTTTTCGGTCAGATGATCTATACTCTGTTGCTTTGCAGCATGAGTTAACTGCGGTCGACGTTCGAGTTTGACAGGGGTAACAGGTTCAATGGCAAGACTACGCGACAATGAAGAGCACTTCCCGACCGACCCTTCCTCGGACACCAAGATTCGTGGGCAAGAAGACCGAGAAACGCATCTTCCCGACGCCTCGAGTGATCGGATTGCGCCCCCATGGAAACCGGGCGACCAACTCGGGCACTTTATGCTGCACCATCTGCTTGGCAAGGGCAGCAGTGGATACGTCTATCGCGCGCGTGACGAAAGCACGGGTCGACTCTGCGCATTGAAACTACTGTTGCCTGCCAAATGTGAAAACCTAGTCCGCAACAAGCTCGGTTTTCGCCGCATGATCCCGTTGCGGCACCCTGGTCTGATCCACCTCGACCGAATCCATTACATCGATGACCACATCGCGTTTTCGATGGAAGAAGTCAAAGGCAAAACGTTTTCGCTGGGGGTCTGGGATCTTGGTAAACAAGATCCCGATGGAGGCTATAAACAACTGCTGACGTTGGTGCGTCAATACGCATCGGCGTTGGCGTTAATGCACTCACGCGGATTAGTACATCGGGACATCAAGCCTCAAAATTTGATGATCGATCATACGGGTCACGGTCGGCTGATTGATTACGGGCTGGTCGGAACGATCGATTTTGATAGCGATCCCAACGGCTATCGCGACTATCTCGTCGGCCCACCGCACTTCTTTGCGCCTGAAAGTTTGTGGGATCAATACTATTTGCCCGCCAGCGACATCTTTAGTTTAGGGTTGGTTTTGCTGGACGCCCTTCGCATCTTGGATCGCACGGTCGATCATGTTCATTTGTCGATTGAACGCTCGCAAGACAATCGGCGTGATGACGAAGAGATGATCAGCGAAGCGGTAGAGGATCTGTCCTCGGATGTCCCCAGCGTGTTACGTGAAGCTTGTGCCGAGATGCTGCAGAGCGATCCAGTCGATCGCCCCACCGCATCGGCATTATCACGACTTGGGTCGGCCGAGTCGCCTTGTTGCCTCTGGATCGACACTCCCATCGTGGGACGTGATGTTGAACTCGAGCAGTGCTGTGACTGGATCGATGAGATTTTCAGTGGCGGGGTGGGACGGTTACACATCGAAGGGCCGTCGGGAATCGGCAAGAGCCGCTTTGTGGACGAACTTGCACAATACATTCACCTGAAACGCTGGGGGCAGCTATTTCGAGCGAAATGTCGCTCCGGCGAAGACCTTCCGATGTTAGCGTTCGATGAAATCTGTGATGCGATCGCCACGCGTTACATGAAAAACGATCGCGATATCATGGAACTTGATCCCGCCAGCACGGAGTTTTTGCATGAAGCATTTCCGGTCTTGAAGAGCGTCGTGAAAGCAAGCACCTCGGTCGATCCAGACCGAAAAAGTTTTAAGCGTCTCGATGCGATCGAAGCGGGGGTGCGTCTAAGCGAAGCCTTGCGATTGGTCGGTCCGTTGATTCTGATCATTGACGACGTCCAGTGGGCCGATCGCGATAGTGTAAATGTGCTGGACCGCTTGCAAGCGGTCAGCGGAGGCATGCTGGGCATCATCACGGTCTCGCGTCCCGACGGGGATCACCAAGCATCACCTCCACAACACAAAATACAGCTCGACCGTTTGACCGAGGCCGCCTCGCAAGAATTGCTCATTGGGGCAGCCCGTCGTTGGTCGGCCCGCTTGAATTTCACCGCCATCGAAGAACTTGTCCAAGCGGCGCAGGGAAACCCACTGCGTCTGATCGACTTTATCGAAGAACTTCGCCCCGGTGGCGTGCTTCACCATACCGTCAGCGGCGAGGAAACCGATTCCGGAGCCCGCGTGGTCACTCGCACCGGCCAACTGTGGCCGATGCGTGTAGCACGACTCAGTGACGATGCCAAAACCGCATTATCGTACATTGTCACCGCAGGGCATTTGGTGTCCGCAGAACAGTTGAGCGAATTGACCGGCTTGGGCGAATCAATTGATGCCGTTCTATCGGAATTGGTCCAACAGCGGTTGGTTCGCGATGACGTTACCGGTGGCGAATGCATCTCGATTTTTCACGACAGCATTGCAGAGAACTTGGCGACCACGCTGAGCGATTCTCAGAAACGCGAGTGTCATGCCGCGTGGGCTCGATTGCTTTCCCGCCTCGATTCGGGGGGCAAATTGGCGGCTCGCATCGCACGTCATTTCTTCGAGGCAGATGAACCCAACCGTGCCGTTTCGTACGCGATCCTGGCTGCCGAAAACGCCGAACGCTATCACGCCAAAACCGAAGCCGCTCGCTGGCACGCCAAAGTGATCGACCACGTCAGTGGTCCCGAACGCATTGAGCATATTCGGATCACGGCGGAAACGTTTGTCGAAGCCGACCGCCCCGTGGACGCGGCACATTACTTTCAGCTTCTCGCATCAGAGCTGAATGATGAAGAAAGCGTCAACTATCAGCTAAAAGCCACTACGTTGCTGATTCGCTGTGGCTATTTCAATGAAGTGCGAGAACAACTGCAACGATTGACTCGTCTGCTGAACGTGCCCTCCGCCAAACCACGCTGGATGAGCAGAATCAACATCTTGCGTCTGCTGGCAAATTGTGTCTGCACGAACATTCGGTTCTCACGCAAACAAGGCGGCGTGTCCCCCGAGAACGTGACAGTAAGAAACCGGCAACGACTTGAACTCTGCTTGTCGGTTGCCCGCCCGTTGTCGATGTACGACAACCTGCACGCGGCGGAATTGAACATCACCGCAGCAAACTTGGCGGTACGCTACGGTAGTGAAGCGGACCGAATCCTGGTCGAAGTCGGCGCCGCCGTCTTCGGTTCTTACAACCATGGATCCAAACGAATCCGCAGCGAATTGGCGCTGCAAGATCTGTTGCCACGGGCGATCGCCACCGAGAATTCCAAAATGATCGGTGATGTGTGGGCAGGAATTGCGTTTTCGCAAGCGTTGGCGATGCGTTGGAACAGTGTGGCAGCGTCCTTCGATGCCTGCGTGCACCACTACAGCGCATCGAGTGAACCATTGACGCTGGAAGTATGCCACCTTCGCTCAGCCTACTTGATGGCTCATTGGCACGTTGGTCGATGGACTGCGATGATGAAGACATGTGATCAAATGCTGGACGATTTCAAGCAGCGAAACGATCAATTTCAATGGATCATCGCAAGCTCAGGTTGCGGAGCTTCTACCTGGCTGATGCGAGATCGAGTGATCGACAGCGAACAAGTGCGGGCAAAGAATGCAGAAAGTTTGGCTGCTTGTGGCGGCACGCAAATGCTTAACTTCCTCGAATGGACGGCCCACGTCCATCTTGATCTCTACAAGGGGCACTATGACCAAGCGTGGCAACGGATCGAGCAACTACGCAGTTCGAAAACCAATTTGTCGGCGTTGATGCTGCAGTGCAATCGCGTGATGGTCGAGCAATTTGTTGCCTTGACCGCGCTGCATCAACTGAAAAAGGATCCTGCCGGACCCTGGGTCAAATCGATTGAAACGGCAATCCGACGTTTGCATCGCGAGCAAGGTGCGTTTGCGAAGACGGTCGCCTATTTCTATGAAGGCTTGCTGCTGCAATTGACGGCCACCTCGACGTCCGACTTTGCCGACGCGAGAAAGCAGTTGGTGATCGCTTGGGAAATGAGCAAAGAACAACGGCTTCGCCCCTATCAATTGGCAGCCGAAGACATGATCGCCACGATCGACGATGGCGAGTCCTCGGGGCGTTTGATAGCGAGAATGGAACGACATGGTATCGTGGATCCGCTGCGGTTCTCGCGACTCTATACGATTTGATCGCATTGCCAGGGGGAGGCGGCTTTTCGCCTTCCTTCGCTTCGCCGCTGGTTTGTGCCCCCTTAGCCACCGAGCGGCCGTTTCGTGGTGAATCTGCCGTTGTTTTTCTTCTCAGAATGTCGATATTCACTCGGCGCCGCCGATGGCCAGCCACGTTGGCTAGTTTGCTAGCGTTTAGATTTGCTAACGCTCAGATTTGCTAGCGTTCATAGGTTTGGGATCTTGACTGATCGCTCTGGCATCGCCCGCGTTCGGCCGTTTAGAATCACCCAATAGGACGCCCCAATTTTTCGTGCGAAGGATCGCCGTGATGTCCAATATAAAGATCAAGCAGCGAGGTGGACCTCGAATTCTCATCTCTCGTCTCAGTGCGATCGGCGATGCGATTTTAACGCTTCCCGTTGCCTGTGCGTTGCGAGCCGAATTCCCCGACGCCTATCTGGGCTGGGTGGTCGAACGCAAAGCGGCACCGATGGTGCGGGGGCATCGAGCCCTTGATGCGGTGATTCAACTTGACCGCAAATGGTTCATTTCCCCGTCGGGAATCCAGACTGCCCGTTCTCTTTTGCGTCCGCATCAATTTGACATTTCGATTGACTGCCAAGGCAACACCAAGTCGGCACTGGCCGGATGGGTATCTGGAGCGCACCAGCGGATTGGATTTGCAGGAAAGCATGGAGGCGAGCTCAGTCGGCTGTTGAACAATGTTCGTGTGGCACCGGCGTTTCGCCACGTGACGGATCGATCGCTCGAACTGTTGTCGCCACTCGGGCTGCACTCTCCGTCGGTTCAATGGGATTTGCCCGTATCGGATGCGTCGGTCGTTTGGGCCTCGCGATGGCGACGTACGATCGCCAGCCCACGGTTGGCCGTGCTGAACCCAGGAGGGACGTGGCAATCAAAACTTTGGGAAGCGGCTCGCTTTGCCAAAACCGCCCACTATCTAAAACAGAAATTTGGCTATCAATCCGCGGTCGTGTGGGGCACGAGCGACGAACGATTGATGGCCGACGAGATCGTGGCAAAATCAGGCGGCGCTGCTGTGTTGGCGCCTCATACCGACCTCCACCATCTTGCCGCGCTGATCAGTCACGCCGACCTCTTCATTAGCGGTGACACCGGTCCGCTGCACATCGCTGTCGCGGTCGGCACCCCCACCATTGGGCTCTACGGTGCGACACGCCCAGGTGACTCGGGCCCCTACGGCCAAGTCGCGATTCAAAAGGCGTACGAACGCGGATCGCGACGACATCGACGAAACGCAGATAACTCGGCGATGCGAGCGATCACCGTCGCCGACGTTTGTGTTGCGATTGATGAAGTGCACGCCAAACAGATGCTTCTGCAGGCCGCCTGAAGACGCACGGTTCTCGGTTGCGGCGGCGACGTGTAGGCTGTGCGCACGATGCATCTGTTACTTCCCCTGCTAGCCAGCGTTCTGTACGTCTGTGGTTTGATCTTTGTCAAACGCTCAGGTGCCGCTGGTGCTGGCCAAATTACGATCGTTTTCGTTTCGAACCTGTTCTCGGCGATCGCCTTTTCGTCGCTATGGGTACTCGGGGGCACCACGCTTGATTGGCCCATGTTTTGGCAGCCCGCGGTGATTGCGTGGCTGTTTATCCAAGGACTCGCGTTCACCTTTTTGGCGATTGGTCGCGGTGATGTTTCGATCGCGGCCCCGATCTTCGGAATCAAAGTCGTGTTTGTCGCCTTGCTTTTGACGTTTGTCGGCGGCGAACAATTGCCCCGATCGGTGTGGTATGCCGCTGCATTAGCGGCCACAGGGATTGCATTGATCCAGTGGACCGGACGAAGCCACCCCCACGACGTGGTAATGACCATCGTATTTGCGCTTTCGGCTGCGTTTTCTTACGCGGCGTTTGATTGTTTGGTCCAACTTTGGGCACCTGCCTGGGGTGCGGGCCGCTTTCTACCGATTGTCTTTTGGATGGTCGGGGCTGCCTCGCTTTGCCTCGCTCCCTGGGTCCAGTGGTCCAAGTTTAAAGACGCCACCATCCGTGCCAATCTGTTGCCTGGGGCGACGTTTGTGGCACTGCAAGCGGTTAGCATCACCGTTGCCGTTGCCATATTCCACGACGCCGCGCGGATCAACGTGGTCTATGCAATGCGGGGCCTGTGGGGCGTCGCGTTGGCCTGGGCCGCAGCAAAAATCTGGGGCGGAGCCGAGGCCGACCATGGCCACCAAACGATGATCACGCGTTTGCTCGGCGCCAGCCTGCTAACGGTCGCTGTCATCCTGGTCATTTTCTCGCGGACTTGAGACGATCCCTTGCTCGGCCCCCGCTCGCATGGCGGCTTCGCTCTATAATAGCCGACGTTCTGGACCTCCCTGATTCCCTCCCCGCCTGACGCCGAGCTTCCTGCATGCCAACTCACAACCGAATCGTTATTGGCTCACTGACCCTGTTCAGTCTTTTTGTGATGGACCGGGCATCCGTGTTCGCCCAATCCGAAACGGCCGCGATTGTAACGTGCACCGAAACCCCCGACTCCATTAAGGTCACGGTGCGAGGCAAACCAGTGCTGACGTACAACAAAGCGTTCCAAGAACCACCGCGAGGCATGGACCCAATCTACCGACGCAGCGGCTACATCCATCCGCTGTACACCCCAAGCGGACGTATGGTCACGGGCGACTTTGCACCGGACCATGCTCATCAACACGCGTTGTTCGGCGCATTTGTTAACACGACCTTCCAAGGCAAACGAGTCGACTTTTGGAACCAGCACAAACGAACCGGCAACGTGTCGCATCATAAGGTGATCGAGGTCAACAGTGGTGACCAAGTGGGATCATTCACCGTCGAATTGCGACACGAAGCGTTCACCACGCCGGATCCGCCCACGCCGGTGCTGAAAGAACAATGGACCGTCCAGGTGCATGCCACGACCGACCCCGGATTTGTCGTCGACATCCACTCCACCATCACTTGCGTTGCCGACTCGCCGCTGACGATCAATCCGTACCACTACGGCGGAATGGCATTTCGCGGTAACAATGAATGGGTCACCGTCGAAAGCGAAAAAGCGATCAACGCCTATCTCAAAGCGAGAGACGCAGGACAGCAACTTGCGGAACCTGACATGGACGTTGCTCGACATCAATTTTTAACGAGCGAGGGGGAAGGCCGATTTGACGGCAACGGATCGCATGTGAAGTGGGTGGATTTGTTTGGACGTGTCGACGGAGAGCAATGTGGTATCGCGATGCTCAGCCACAGTAAAAACTTTCGCTTCCCTCAAGCGGTTCGCTTACACCCCAGCAAACCTTATTTCTGTTTCGCTCCGATGGTCGATGGCGAGTTCACTCTCGAACCAAACGAGACGTACGTCTCTGATTATCGCTACATCGCTCACGACGATGCACCGGATACGGCAGCGATTGAACAAGCTTGGCTCGAATTCACCAAGTAAAGAATTCGGAATGACCGACGAGAGATTCGTCAGCGGCAATCCGCTCACCCGATGAGGGCAATCGATCAATGATCGGCCGCAGACTAGGTGCGTTTCGTATGACGCACCTAGCCCTACGGCTTTTCATCAACCATAAAATTGACTCGACGCTTGGCGGACATTTCTGTCGGGACGAGTGTCTTGGGCGGGATTAGGATTGGGGCCAAGCGGTCGCCGTCATCGGCTTAGGTGGTCGCTAGACGCATCTCTTCCCATTCATTCACAGCTGGCATCAAATCTTCGCCGGCTGCGGCCAAACCAAATTTCTCTCGCAGATTGACTTCCGGCGAAGCCAAATCCGCGACCGAGTCGATGATCGAATCGGGGCTGAAGGCATAGTTGACCAAATCATCAAACTGGGTTCCGCCGGACAGTGCCAGCACCGTTTGATATCCCATCTGCACGCCACCAAAAATGTCCGTTTCCATGGTATCGCCAATCACCACGGTCTCGGACGTCGCGAGTCCCAACTGCTTGCGTGCCGCACGCATCATTACAGGACTCGGTTTACCAACGCTTGCCGCTTTCTTTCCCGTCGCTGTTTCGAGAAAGGCAACAACCGCACCACAACCGGGGCGAGTTCCGCCGGCGGTAGGACAGTTCGGATCGATGTTGGTGGCGACGAGCTTCGCCCCAGCAAGGATCATACGCGTTGCCGCTTCCAACGACTCGGCAGTCACCGTACGGCCTTCGCCGACGACGACATAATCGGGATCGCTATCGACAATCGAGTAGCCGTTTTGGTGCAGAGCCTGCAGCAGGCCCCCTTCGCCAATCACGTATGCGGTCCCGTTAGGTTTCTGCTTTGAGAGAAACCTAGCCGTTGCCATTGCACAGGTGAAGATATGTTCTTCGCCAACATTGATCCCCATACGCTTCAGCTTCATCGCCACGTCGCGGCGTGTTCGCTGACTGTTGTTGGTCAGGAACAAGAAAGGATGGTCCTCTCTTTTAAGTCGATCAATGAAGACATCTGCGCCGGGAATCAGCTGACTCCCTTTGTAGATGACACCATCCATGTCGATCAAAAATCCAAGTTTATCCGTCACGTTCACTATCTCCGGGGGTTCGAAATACAAATCGACTTCACGGACAACGCAACAACTGTTCCCATTCGCACAGCCCCGCCCCCGCTTGGATCCGATTTTGAACCGCCGATTGGTGATCTTGAAACGGCCGGACCGATTGCCTCCCTTAAGCTCTGCTTTGGGTTAAATAGATCCGTGACGAATGGAAAGATAAATTCTTAGTGAAAGCAAGCATTTCAACTGAGCGCGAGCAAGGACTGCTGCAAACGATAGCAGTCTCGATTGCCGCGAGCAAAGAAGCGCTCAGGAAACAGGCAACCACCCGATCAGAGTAGCGGCCTGCAAACTTCGCCATTGCCCGCCATTCCGCCGACTATTTCCGCTTCATGCGATGGGGTCGATCGATCCGATCTGGGGGGAAATGGACTTTCAAGCGTGGCAAGTCCTCGTATTCGCTAGCCGTATCAGGTTGCGATTGCGGTTCGATAGCAGGAGCCATCTGTGGTGGGCTCGTCGCCTCCGCCGTCGCCGCAGCGTTCGCCGCTTGGCTCGGATCGGTCGTCGTCCGCGGTTTAAACCAGCGTCCTAAAGGCCCCGCCAAAAGAGCAGGCAGCAGAATCAGGTCTCCCACCAATGCCGTGGCCAACATCAAAAGCATCAGCGTTCCAAAACGCTGCGTTGGCGTGAACGTCGACAGTGCAAAGACAAACAGTCCGAGTCCTCCGACCACGGTGGTTTGCGTCATCGCGGGGCCGACGCGGCGATACGTCTCGATCACCGCTTCGACACGGGTCATCCCTCGATCGAGATTGGTGCGGAACCACGACAAAAAGTGAATCGTATCATCGACCGCGACCCCCATTGCGACCGAGGCGGTCATCATCGTGCCAATGTCAATTGCGACGTCCAAGTGACACATCACGCCAAAGACAAGCAGGACGGGGAACACGTTGGGAATCATCGCGACCGCACCGGCCATCACCCCGTTGGCTAAATTCGATGGGCTCGCCCAAGACCATGGCAATCGACCGGGGTTCAGAAGCATCGCCATCACAATTGCAATCAGCACAAAGGCAAGTGCAATCGATTCGAGCAAGCTATACAGCAACGTCCGCTGAGCCTTGTAGACGACGGGAATCACACCGGTGTAGATCGTTTGTAGCGAACCAGAACCCTCGACATTAGGGAACCGATCCGGCGTCAACGCGGCTTGCACCGGCTTGGATGCCACTTCGTTCGCGTCGATCCAGCGCGTCGCGGATTCACGTAGCGTGGGGTCGCTTGGCTCGTCGCCCACCCACATCACTGCGCTGGCGGCAGCAACCATTTGGTTCCATTTCTCGCTGCCGATCTCGAGTTTGGAATCGGCGGCGTTGGGATCGACCCAACCGACACGAATTCTCTCGTTCGCCAACAATTCTTTTAACGTCGAGAGATAGATGCTTCGTGTATCAATCGTCTCGGGATCAATCAGCAGTTTTGCGGTGTCTAGCGATTCGGGGCGTTCATGCCCGACCAGCACGACGACATCTTTGCCAGACAATTTCCGAGGTTCGCCATCGGCATCACGCTTGAGCGACGTCAACAACACTTCTCGCGTATCGTAGGCCCGCATTACCGGTTCCACCGCTGTCCGCAGCGTGCTGATGAAGCGACCATAGTCGACGTCCGACAATGCACCGACTCGCAAGCTGATTCGCCACAATTCGCTGCCGGCAAACGGACCCTCTTTTTCAATCCGCACATAATCACTTTGCAGCAATTGGTCACGCGACTCGAGCAACTTGCGATTGACGATCGATCGACGCGGATCGTAGGAATTGCTGGGCGGCGGAAGGGGGGGCAAGAACGTATCGGCGCTCATTGTTTGGCCGACGACGTCCATTCCGGTTTCACCGAGCGTTCGCCGCACCACTTGACTGACTCGGGCAACCATCTCGGCACGCTCGAGCATGTTGAGCGGATGGGGTTCCGTCGTGGAATTTTCCGTAGCTGGTTTTGCCGGTCCGTTCTGCACAAGATCGGATTCGGCCAGCGACGAATTCGGCACTCGCACGATCATTTCCATCGGGACCAATTTGCCAAAATGGTCTTCTAACCAAGCATAGTCACGAATGATCCGCGATTCGGAATCAAACAACTTCAACAACTGCACCGATGTTTTGATGTGTCTCAGCCCCATCGCGCCGACAAACAACACCGTCAAACAGGCGATGCTGACCAACGCATGATGCGACGTGACCCAGCGTCCCACCGACGCCCACCACTCG
>TARA_R110002073_G_scaffold1921_1_pt1 | contig 13210 bp, 13 predicted proteins | sample TARA_R110002073 | Tara Oceans TARA_R110002073 (sample SAMEA4397174) | marine metagenome | biome: Polar Biome; feature: [DCM] deep chlorophyll maximum layer (ENVO:01000326); material: water (ENVO:00002006), including particulate matter (ENVO:01000060) such as... | depth 40 m
TGCAGATCTACACCCATACCTGGATCGAGGCCTAACTTGCCTAACTCAATCAGACCAATGTTGACCGATAACATCCAGGGTCTGACCCGCTGCAATTGTTTGATGTCCATACCCTGGGCGTTAAAATAGCCCTGCAATAAACCCAGTGTCTCTTCCGAGAGCTGTGTGTAGATGGTCTCGTGCCCTGAATAAAGACCCTTCTCCTGCATCAGCATACTGGCTGTTGCACCGGTCGATTCATTCATATCGACTTCAAATACCGTCACATCAGAATCCTGAAACGCCGCATTCATGGGTTCCGGTAGCGGATACATATCGGGATGTAAGACATGCACAGAGCCCAGCAAATAGACCTTTGCTTGATCACTCTGCATTACCCAGAGGCTGATTGGTTTTGCCGCTACTAGTTGGGCACAGCCGAACTGTGCCAACAGTAGGACAAAAATAAGCAGCCTAGGGCGCATCGAAGCCGCCGACAAAAACCGGGCTGGTCCAGGCCCTATAATCATCCATCTGCTGAACACGAATATAGTAATAGTCTTCCACCGATTCCGGCGATATATCGGTAAAATTAAACGTCATATAATCCGGGGCATCTTGATTCACCAGTTCAAAGCGAATGGTGTCTTCGTATCCATTCACTTTGACTCGTCGCTCGACTGGACCTTGAAGTAGGTCAAAGATGGGGACCATCTGTCGATCCGCAGGAATCACCGCCGAGGTGCGAAGCGCAGGTACAATATCTCCATCCTCGTGCCCTGCTCGGAGGTTAAGTTCAACAACACCCTCTTCGACCAGATTTGCCAAAGTCACCATAAAACTACTCTCGGTACCGTGGGTCCAGGTAATAAAGTCGACCCTTGAACTACCGTTCTGAGCCACCGCTTGCCTGGTACTATTGCGAAAACCCGGCGCTGAAACTTCAGTAATGTTGGTACCGCTGGCTTTCACATAACCGATCCATTCTCGCCCATTGCGGGGAAAATCCCGCTGGCCAAGGTACGGCGAGGACGAAGAATACATACTGACCTTAAGGATCTGGCTCTGGGTATCTCCTGCAACATTCAGCGTGTCTACAACTTCTCCATTCTTGATTAGATCAATCCGTTCAATACCCGCTGTACCCTGCACCCATCCACTAACGGATCGACTCTGGGACGAGGCAATGCGCCTACCGGGCAATGCACCGTTGACGGATGCATGTATTACCGCACGATTCCCGGAGGTGACATAGGTTGCGCGTTGCTTAAGACCCGCTTCAATACTTTGCCCGGCCTCGAGCATAACAGCCGTAAGTGCCGAGGACTGGTCCGGTCCAATCGGGGGTAACAAACTAGAAGCAGAACCCGTGACACCGAGCCGGAATCCTGCCTTAAACAATCGATTGGCATACCACTCAAAGGCAGAATCCCCACTGGCGATCTCCACCAATTGTAAGCGATTAGCATCCACACTCCGAAGATCGATAGGATAAAAAGGCAATGCGACCTGGGGTAAATCGGGTAAGTCTATTGAACTACCGGTACGCGTCCAGTTACCCAGGATTAGGCGCGAGCCGCCTTGTTTTAATCCAGCATCACTCACCCAATTAGCATGCCCTGCGCTTTGCCAAATAGACGGTGTTAGATAGCTGTCATGGAGGGCACTGGCACTGTAGTCGAGGGAGTGGTCGAGGGAGTAGTCAAGAGAATGGTTATTGTTGTGCAGATCCGCCCATAGAACCTGCCGACTTCCCGACTGCACAACAATCGGATTCGATTGACCCCGGGTGCCCCCACCACCGGTGCGAACTTCAATAAGATGACGTCCGGGTTCCGAAAATTGAATTCCCTCAACCGTCGTCACCGCATCAACCGGGTTAATTCTGCTCAGAAATGCGCCGTCCACAATCACATCTAACGCCGGCGTTGTTACTGAAGTTGGATTACCAAATTGGTCTTCGAGTATGACCTTGATTGATGTCGTTTGATTTCTTCCTAGACGTGAAGGACCAACCACTTGAATACGATTTAACTCCCCTGGACGAACCATGAGTTCCACTAGAGGTGCCCCGAACCAATCCTGGCCCGGCCCAGGACTAAAAAATACAGGCAGGTACATGGGGCCAGCCTGGCCTGGCACTGTGAGATTGCGAATCTGAAAGCTAACTTCCTCACCCGCCCGAACGGGTGCTCCGGTAACCTCAAATGCCGTCACCACACGACCGTTGAACCAGCCACCAAAAGCACCTTTAAAGCGCGTTGAGACGGGCATAAGATCTGTGGCGATACTCTCGCCTGCCTCTGCTCTTATGTAATTGCCGCTCTGGGGATCAGTTGCCTGAAGGCTGCTACCGCTTTGCCAACCGGTGGTGAGCAGAATTCTACCGCCGGGCTCAATATCAGTTCCCGGTCGAAAGCTAACTTCCAGAGTTTGACGACTCCCGGCGACCAGGGGTTCATTGCGATATCTGACCTGACCGAGCCACTCGGGCTGCAATTGTAGAGCTTCAAGCCACTGGGCATAGTGATCAAGGTTTTGCGGAGCTGAGGTTTTAATGCCGGCGATGAGATCCGGGGGCGGATTATTAAGCTGATAGAGCCGATTGAGTAATGTCCCACGATCAGCGGCAATCGACGGCGCACTCATGCTGCTAAACAGCAGAACGGTAAGGAGAAAAGAACGAATCACTATGTACTGGCGCGCAAAAACGCCATCAATGCACCGGTAGACAGGTCACCCGGCGAGCCCAACTCCACATCAATGCTTTGTTTGGTTTTGGTATTACCTGGAATCATGATGGTATTGACCTTGGCGTCAATCAGCCGTTTTGCAAAAGCCTGGGCCTGAACTGTGGAAGCCTCATCATCCGGCACATAGAGCAGGGCAAAACTCGGAATATTCTTTTCAACTTTAACATGGTGGATCGGCGATGCCTCCATTTGTACATTGGCGTTTTCACCGAACACCAACCGATGCTGCCTGCGTTGAACAAATGTGCCCAATTCTTTATGAACCCTTGGGATGTCATAGCTCAAGCTATCAATCGCCACTACTGCTCTGATGTCCTTGAGAGCTAACCCCTGCCGTTTGAGATGCCGGGCGTCCGTTGCTACCAATGACGCCAGATGAGCACCGGCTCCATTACCCATCAGCACAATACGTGAATTATCGATGCCATAACTGTTGGCGTTGTCACGAACCCATAATATGGCGTCAACCACATCCTGCAGCTGATCAAACAACTGATAGTCCCAGCGCAATCGATAATTCATGCTAATAAAGGCAAAGCCCTGGGCTACAAAGAAATCAGCTTTACTATTAATTTCTGATTTATCACCGAATGCCCAGCCACCGCCATGCAAATAGATGATCGCTGGACGCTTGCGTTTATTGTCCTGCCAATAGACATCCAGCGTCTGAAGCTCATAGTCAACCCGCGTTGGGTCAGTGCCATAAAAAGCATTCATGCTAGATTGCATTGCGGGTGCTGCCAGACTAACGCTAGTTAAGGCCCATAGCAGGCAAGTAGTCAGGCAAGCGGTTAAGTATCGAGTCAAACCATATTCCTCGGTTAAGCTGCCTATTTAAGCGATTCCCGCCGCCAAAGGCAACATTCTCGCTCGTAGATTCAAGATCTGACCCTATCCTAGCCGATTTCTGACCCAGGGCGGGCCCTAAAGTAGTACAAGATCGCTCGATTAGCCTCCCATCTTGCAATTGAGCAAGATGGGCTAGGTAATTTTGTCCCAACTCATGCAGCATTCACCCATGGCACACAATCACAACCTGGAACAGTATCGCGACCGAATCCAAACCGTAATGGATTTTGTGACCGCCCATCTAGATGAAAAACTCAGCCTGGGCCAATTAAGCGCCGTTGCAAACTTTTCGCCATTCCACTTCCATCGGCAGTTTAGTGCATTCACCGGCCTGCCCCTGGGTAGGATGATATTGCTGATTCGACTCAAGATTGCAGCACGAAGCCTGGGTACCAACTCACAGATCCGGGTCATGGATATTGCACAACAAACCGGTTTTGAGAGTCCTGAGGCATTCAGCCGCGCTTTCCATAAATTCTATGGCGTCAGTCCAAGCCAATTTAAGAAAACACCCAATTGGGAACGGTTCCATGAAAACAAAAAACTCGTACAACCCTTCAACCTACATACGCAACCAACACTGGAGCCACAGACTATGGATGTCGAAATTGTCACATTTGCAAAAACCCCCATCGCTGCTCTGGAGCACCACGGCCCAGAACGGCTCGTCTATGAAACCACCAGAAAGTTTATTGGCTGGAGACAACGTCTTGGGGTAAGCCCCCAATCAGGCGACACATTTGGACTTCACTATAGCGAGGCAGAACCAGAACAGTACCGATTTGATATTTCCGTCAGCTACAAAGGGTATATTGCGCCGAACCCGGAAGGTGTTGTAGCCAAGATAATACCGGAAGGCCGATGTGCCAAACTGCGCCACTTCGGCTCCCGAGAATATATCGCAGGTGCGGATTTTCTTTATCGCGAATGGTTACCCGCCAGCGGCGAAGAGCTCAGGGATTTCCCCTTCTTCTTTCACTACGTCAATGTGGGACCAGATGTTCGCGACAGCGATATGGTGACGGATCTATACCTGCCACTGCAATGAGTCGAGAGAATTTACGTCAATATTGAGAACATCCGCGGCGGCCTCTAATGTCCTGACGATGACATATAGATCACCGGAAAATCTCGATTCAGCGATGTAAATACGGCTGAGGCCAAATGCAAGATCTTCAGTAGCGACAACCACCCGGGTCGATTCTGCGCTAAATACCGGAGGTCGACGTGCCAACTCACGAATCAGAGAGGTATCCAGTTCCAATCTGGTCTCCTCATCAAATACGAGCAATAGCCGATAGTCTTCTGGAATCGGCGCATACCCTTCAGTCGCAAGAATGTAATTTGTGAACAGCTCGTTATCGAGTTGCCCCCAGATTCTCGCTAAAATTAACTTGTCGGCTTTGCGTATTTGAATGTCGAAGGGCATAAACAAATGCTAGTCTTCTAATCTAAATCCTGCAATCAAATGCTCGTTTTTGACTTTATAGTTTTAGACGCATCGGCTGTTCCATTAATGCACTATCTGGTCTAAGCCGGATTGGGGTTCCAACCGGGCGGAAGCCCATTGATTGGTAAAGTGCCTCCGCCTCCACATTGCCGCAGGTCACATCCAGGGCCAATTCTTGCATTCCCCGGTGCCGTGCCCAATTAATTGCAGCCGTAACCAACAAACGTCCGTACCCCCTCCCACGTTGTTTTGGCGCGACCCACATAGAGTAAAGGTTTGCTGTTAAAACCTCGGGTTGTTCGATCCTTACCCAGCCTAGCGCAACAAACTCCGCGCCTTCCAAGATTGTCATGGGTAGATCCGTATTAGGGTTAATATCCTGCACTCGCTCTCGCCACACAGCGTCGGAGTAAAGAATGGCATCCTCAAAGATACTGCCGAACGCATCGGGAGAATCCTTTAATGCAGCAAGTCTAATGTCCCGATAGGCTCGCCATTGCTCCGGTTGGATAATGTGAACTTCATTCATCGGTCATCCCCAGAAAACGCCCTCGAACCGCCTGGTCCGGAATGACACAAACCTCCGATCGACCAAATACCCGATATCGATTGCGTGCAAAAAGTTGGTAACAGAAATCTCTTATGCGCACCGGAATGTATTTCAGTACGCCCAACCAACGCCAACCACTATCGAGGTCTTTTAAAATCTCCAGAGCGGCTGATGACCAAATAAAAGCATGGCCTTCTTTAATCAAAATAAACGTGTCGATTCCCAGTTGACCAGGGCAGTGAGATTCGATTTTTTGTTGGGCTAAAGCAGATTGCATTGGCGCAAACCTAAACTTTGCTGTTGGGTCTCGATCAATAATGAACTGCACGGCACGATTACAAAAATAACAAACCCCGTCATAGATGATGAGGGGCTGGCACTGGTCAGCGGTTTGTCTGAGCTTCTTACCCATCACCTAATTCACCAAATTCGGACCGCTCTGGGCACAGCTATGGGTCAGACCCAATACGCCAAAAAACACTCATTTGGGTCTGACCCGATATGCCAAAAAATGCTCATTTGGGTCTGACCCCGTGCTCTGACCCCGTGCTCACAAAAAAGGGGCCAAACGGCCCCTTTTTATGCTTCACTTATTGAGCACCGGTTTGTTGTAGAAAACTACTGGTACTTCTTGAGTTCTTCTCGAGCAATCACCCGGCGATGCACCTCATCAGGTCCGTCTGCAAGACGCAGAGTTCGCTGACCAGTCCACATGGCCGCAAGAGGCGTATCCTGAGACACACCCAATGCACCATGCATCTGAATCGCACGGTCAATGACTTTCAAAGCCATATTTGGTACTGAAACTTTAATGGCTGAGATGTACTTTCGAGCTTCTTTGTTACCGATGGTATCCATCATGTAAGCCGCTTTCAGTACAGCCAAACGGCACATATCCAGTTCGATACGGCTATCAGCGATCACATCGTAGTTACCACCCAGTTCAGAGAGGGGCTTGCCAAAAGCAGTACGAGACACAGCCCGTTGGCAAAGTAGCTCTAACGCTCGCTCCGCAACACCAATTGAACGCATGCAGTGATGAATTCGTCCTGGTCCAAGACGACCTTGAGAAATTTCAAAGCCACGACCTTCACCCAGAATAATATTTTCCTTGGGCACTCGAACATCAGTAAAGCTGATGTGCATATGGCCGTGTGGTGCATCGTCTTTACCAAATACATACATGGGTCGAATAACTTTTACGCCTTTTGCGTCCATAGGCACAAGAATCTGGGACTGACGTAAGTGCTTAGGTGCATCAGGGTTAGTCACGACCATGGTGATCATGATTTTACAGCGACTATCACCGGCACCAGAGATGTAGTGCTTCTCGCCATTAATGACCCACTCATCACCATCAAGCACTGCATTGGTGGCAATGTTAGTTGCATCAGAGGAGGCAACGCCTGGCTCTGTCATGGCAAAGGCTGAACGAATCTTGCCTTCAAGTAGTGGCTCTAACCACTCTTTCTTTTGCTGCTCTGAACCGTAACGCTCGATGACTTCCATATTGCCGGTATCGGGCGCTGCACAGTTAAACACCTCCGATGCAATCGGGTTTCGAGCCATCACTTCTGCCAGGTGAGCATACTCAAGGTTTGAAACCCCTGCTCCGCCCTGACTTTCTGGGAGGAAAAAGTTCCACAAACCCGCTTCACGCGCTTTGTCTTTCAGACCATTCATGATTTCGAGCTGGCGATCGTTTAGAACCCAACGATCTCCTATATCAATGTTGTCGTAGTATTCTTCCGTTAAAGGGTCGATATGGGTACGAACAAATTGGTCAATCTTGTCCCGCACGGGTACCAATCGTTCTGGAATATCTAGGTCCATCATAGTTGTCTATCCTCAATTCTTATTAGTGCTTCTTAACCAGTACTTCCTAATTAGCACTCTCTAATTAACAGAGAGCACTGATCCAAAAGGGCCATTTCCCCAAAGCCTGCCGGAAAGCCAGAAATGCCATACTACTCTTTACTGCGAGGGAAACCAGTGAACATCCAGTTGGCTTATAAAGGGTTATGGCGGCGGCGAATTCTGCGGGATTGTGGCACGTTATTTTAGAATCATTGGGCTTTTGCCCGAAACCGGCAACCACCTTTAGAAGTTAAGAATTTCCGGTCTCAAAGCAACCAAATCCAGAACACCAATGGCGTTACTGCCCTTCATCATGCCCGCACACTCTCCAGGGTTAAAAATCAGACTCCGGCTGTTGACCTCTATCCGCCGCCGGTGGGTATGGCCGTGCAGAATCACATCGAACTGGCTGGTTTCAACTGCCTCAAGTTCTAGTGGGTCGTGAACCACCACAATCCGTCTGCCGGACCACTCCAGGGTGAGGGGCGGCTGAATAAAATGGAACCCCATCTCAAGCGCAGTTGCCTCAAGGGTCTCCAGTTCGCCCTGATCGTTGTTGCCATACACGCCGAACAAAGGCGCATTAAGCAGCGCAAATGCCTCCATCACCTTGGCCTGGGTAATGTCACCGGTATGGATGACCCGTTCAACCGCCGCATCGTTAAAAAGCGCAATAATTTCTCGCACGTTTTTCAGATTGTTATGGGTATCGCTGACAACGCCGATTTTCATTTCACTTACTGGCCTGCGTGAATTATGGGCAATACAAACAAAAAAGGTGATGCCCCGAGAGACATCACCCCATGTGGCAAAAAACCTAGAGGACTAGGCCACTCGTTCCAGAATGTGAATGCCGCAGGCACTACCAAGACCAATCACATGAGTCATACCCAAACGGGCACCCTCCACCTGACGTTTGCCCGCTTCGCGACGAAGATGGGTCGAGACCTCATAGATGTTCGCAATACCGGTTGCACCCAGAGGATGCCCCTTCGACAGCAGCCCCCCCGATACATTCACCGGGATACGACCCCCAAGTGCGACCTCTCCTTCGTCGATCATTCGGCCCGCGTCCCCATCCTGACAGAGACCCAGGTTTTCGTAATGAAGAATTTCAGCCGTGGCAAAACAGTCGTGGAGTTCTACAAGATTAATATCCTCCGGGCCGCATCCCGCCATTTCATAGGCTTTCTTTGCGGCAATACGAGTCACCGCATTCACATCCGGCATCACCAGATCGCGATCTGAGTAGGGGTCAGAGGTCAGGACCGATGCTTTCACTCGAACCGCCCGGGCCATACCGAGTTCCCTCGCTTTCTTTTCGGAGACCAACACGGCCGCTGCCGATCCATCAACATTAACGGAACACATTAGCTTGGTGTTTGGATAAGAAATCATTTCCGCGTTCATCACGACGTCCAGCGGTGTTTCTATCTGGTACATGGCTTTTGGATTCAAAGTTGAGTGCTGATGGTTCTTGACCGAGACCTTGGCAAATTGCTCAAAAGTTGTGCCGTATTTACGGGCATGCTCCATACCCGCCTCGGCAAAAACCGCCGGCATTGTGCCGGAACCTAACAGGCCTTCTTTGGGGATACCAATGCCACCACCTGCGCCGCCGAGCAACCCTTTACCCATTTGTTCAACGCCGACCGCCAGGACAACATCATGTACGCCAGCTTTGATCGACATCCAGGCTTCACGAAAAGCTGTCGCACCCGTAGCACATGCATTGGCACAATTCACAACGCCAATACCCGTTTGGCCAATTTCTTGTAATAGCCTTTGTCCAACCATGGCATTTGCCTGACCAAGATTGCCGCAGTAGAGCGCCTCCATGTCCTGAATTTTTAGACCCGCGTCATCCAGTGCCATCAATGCAGCCTGGGCACCAATCTGAGGTACAGTTTTATCCGGGAAGCGACCAAATTTGATCATGTCGACGCCCATAATATATACATCACTCATAACAACTCTCCGGTTAAATTAGGCTGAGGGCTTAAAGAAGTAGCTGATGTAGCTGTTACCATCAGAGTCCTTTCGGCCGAGTGCATCTTCAAAAACAACATCCACTTCCATATCAAACTTCACATTTTCCGGTTCGGGTTCAACATCAATCAGGTTTCCCTTAACTGTGCCGCCACCTTCCAGATCAACAATGGCTGAAATGTAAGGCACCTGGATACCAGGGAAGCTTCGATACACTATTGAAAACGAATACAGCTTACCCTTGTTCGAAAGTCGCTTGGTTGCCATCTTGTCCCGGGCACCACATTTCGAACAGATTGAACGCTCACCGAGAAATATCGCCTGACACTCACCACATTGATGCCCTTCCAGATACGGATCGTTACTCGCCGCATCCTTTAGCCAGGGCACCACGGGAAGTGGTCCGGTGACTGCTTCTGCTTCTGACATGTATTACCCCCTATAGATAATGAGTTCGAGAAAAGTTGGCTGACAATCTGGTTGATTTAAGGTCAGCGCGAACACTGGCATTGGTACAAGATTAAACCCCTTTGGTTAACGGGTTCAAGGGAGTGAATACTTGAACCAAAAGAGCGGAACCGGTATACCAGAGCTTTCTCATATTCTATCCAATCGGAAGCCATGCACCCATGACATCATTTCTTGCTTTTTCAGGTAGTACTCGTCAGGACTCCTACAATTCCAAGCTCGCGGCTGCACTCGCGGTTGAAATCACCAACCAGGGTGAATCGGCCGAGACCCTAAACCTTAAGGATTTTGATATGCCCCTGTACAACGGGGACCTCGAAGCGGAATCCGGGTTACCCGAAGGCGCCGTCGCCCTAAAAGCAAAACTGAGTAGCGCGGATGCCCTGATCATCTCCTGCCCGGAATACAACGGCTTTATGCCACCGGTGCTGCTCAACGCCATCGATTGGTGTACCCGTTCAACAGAAGGCTCGCCAGATCTGCAATGTTTTATGCACAAACCTATCTTTATCGCCGGTGCGTCTCCAGGCCCGGGGGGCGGAGGTAGAGTTGTTGTTCATTTAAAAACCATGCTGTCGGGAATTGGTGCTTATGTAAGTCCCTTTCCACTCACAGCGCCCGCCGCTTATTCAGCGTTCAATGAGACCGGAGAGTTTATTGACGAAGACATGCGGGATCGCGCCGCTAAAATGATGACCGGTTTTATCCAGTTCACAAAAAAGCTTGTCTAGTTGCCAACATAGCTGGGCTAACTCCGGCCGGAACTCTAATCAAAAGAGTTCAGGTCAAGCAGGCTCTTATCAAGAAGGCTCTGGTCAAGAAGGCTCTGGTCAAGATAAACCAGCCAGTTCTGTTGTGTACGAATTTGAGCATTGGCAGGGGGTGGTTGATGGCATCATCGGCTGCTCGGCCTGTGGTCAAACAGCACTAATAAGATTGCTCGACTGGCGCGGTGAACAATTACAGCAAAGAATCTACTCGATTGGGTTGATCCCCACGGAGGTTAGTGACGTATTCCTTCGCAATATGCGCAGTCACTATTGTGACCTCCAGCGAAAGCATGATGAGAGACAGGCGCTCTACTCTGCAGTTCCTGCTACTCAAATTGGACTCTTTAGCCTTCCAGATATGCAATGTGAAAAAAACCACTCAGTAGCTTCGCCTATTCAGTATCCGAAGTGGCAACAGCTGGCCCCGGACCATCCGGACAGCCCCTGGTGGCCTTTTTTTCTCGACAACTGTAACGAACCAGCATCAGATTTGTCTCAACTACTATGAAAGATAGTAGCAACGAGACGGGTCTTAGCAACATGCGACAAAAGCAAGTTCAATACGAAAACCTTGTGAAAGCTTACAGCGGTTGGCTTTACCGTTATGCATATTGGTTGTGCGGAGAAAAAGCCACTTCGGAGGATCTCGTTCAGGAGACATTCCTGCGGGCCTGGCGATTTCTAGATTCCCTCAAAGACGAAGGAGCCGCAAAAAGTTGGTTGACCACCATATTGCGTCGAGAAAATGCCCGCAGGTTTGAACGAAAACAGCTAGATTATTCTGATGTCGAAATGGACACCCTTCCGAGCGAAAGACAGGATTTTGATACTCGACCTGAAATTCTGGCACTGCGAAATGCCATGAAGAAATTACCGGTCAAATATCGAGAACCATTAGTCCTTCAGGTTTTGGAAGGCTATAACCTTGAAGAAATCGCCGCAATGTTCGACTTACCACGGAACACCGTCGCCACAAGATTACACCGAGCCAGACAGAAATTACGAAAGTTTCTTGATGGTGAAGAGGAGCAATTGTCAGTCGATGAACTGCCTTGAATTTAGACATCTGATTCTTTCGGATCCCTATGCGAAGCCCAGCGAAGCTGAGGCCCATCTGGAGACCTGCGCCCAGTGCCGACGCTTTCGACAGGAAGTGCTTGATCTCGATAGTGATATCGAAAAAGCGCTAAACATCGAAGTACCCGAAGGTCTGGCGGCAAGAGTGTTACTCAATCACTCTTTGCAGGAACAAAAACCACGGCGAAAATGGGTTCAATATGCGATGGCGGCATCGGTTTTGATGGCAGTGCTGTTTAGCGTCACGTTTCTTAATGAGCAATCTTCGACCATAACCCCGAGCACCAAAAAAATACTCGCCCATGCGGCCCACCAACCCCATGAATTTTACGGCAGCGAGCACCAGCCACTGGCTAACGAGGACGTTGAGCGGCTAATGGCAAGTCTGCAACTGACCGCTTCTATCGACAATGTCGTCTATGCAGCGATTTGTCCCGTTGATGGTGAAAGTGCGGCTCACCTGGTGATTAAAGACGGTGAAGACCAATACACCGTGTTGCTTGTACCAGAACATTCGCCGAACAAAATGTTCAGTGTCGACGACAAGCTCTGGCGCGGCTTCGTCAGCCCTCATCCGGCTGGCGCCCTAGCGGTACTCGCTGGAGCTAACGATACTCATGCAATTACAAGAATCCGGGAAATTACCAATAAGTTACAGTCCGAGATTTATCTTACCGCTGAGATATAACAAATACTGTCTACTTTCGCCCCTTCGCCCATTGGTCTAGCTGCTAGAGACATCAATTGTTTCAACATCGGCTACTACCACTTCACTGATACCGTTGGTGGCTTTTGACACATAGTAGGCGGATGCTCCCCTGTGGCCCGAGACAATATATTTTGCCTGGCCATTAATAAAGTGAAGACAGGCGCCGTCATCAATCGCAACTCCCGGTGCTATTCCACCATCTATGATCATTCGTTGGTAGGCAGGTTGTCGCTCCCTATCCAGACTGTAATGGGGACAACAACTTCCAGGCAAAAAACCCAGACAGTCTAAAGGGGCCAAACCACTTGACCAGGAATCGGTGACACCGGTATCGAACCAACAGATTGCACCGGCACTAATGCCGGACAGTATTGTGCCCTTGACGAGGGCTGCCCTGAGATGAGTATCCAGATCCCAGGTATCCCAAACCGCCAACATGCTCTTGGTATTGCCGCCCCCAACAAAAATGATGTCCTGAGCATCAATCCATTCTGATACGGAGTCTGTTCGACGAAAAAGCGCCAGGTGGGACGGAACACAGTCGAGGGTTGAAAATCGGTTATAAAACCTCTCTATGTGGGTAGCTTTATCGCCACTCGCCGTCGCGATAAAACCGATTTTAGGCGACTCGTTTTTTGAGACCAACCGCGCTTGATCAAGCAAGTATTGATCTATACCGGGCTCTGATTCCGTCAGAAACCCTCCGCCTCCGACTGCGATAATGTGCTGGTCTATACCCTGCTGATTCATACCCTGTTG
>TARA_R110002073_G_scaffold297764_2_pt1 | contig 13206 bp, 10 predicted proteins | sample TARA_R110002073 | Tara Oceans TARA_R110002073 (sample SAMEA4397174) | marine metagenome | biome: Polar Biome; feature: [DCM] deep chlorophyll maximum layer (ENVO:01000326); material: water (ENVO:00002006), including particulate matter (ENVO:01000060) such as... | depth 40 m
ACCTTATCAATATGATGAGATTTTTTATGCATTCAACTTTTTTCCGAAGAACAAGAGCAGTAAGATTGGAATAGAAAGTATAATTACCATCATCTTATTGATTAAAAAGATTTCGGGATATATCAATAATGTAATAGCAAAACCTCCTATAGCGCCGCCAAGGTGGGCAGAGTGACCTATATTTCCTAATTGTTTTTTCATTCCATACATAGAATACAGCAAATAGGCAACACCGAAAATATATCCAGGAATAGGTATTGGAATTAGTATAAGAAATAATTCCATTTCAGGATACAACATAATACAGGCGTATACAATCCCTGAAACAGCCCCAGAAGCTCCTATAGCACTATAATGTGGTTCGTTTTTATGATAAAAAAGCGAATATAAACTTCCAGCCAATAAACTTCCAAAATAAATGATTAGAAAAGGAATATTTCCTAATCGAATTGCAACAATGTCTCCAAATAAAAACAATGCATACATATTAAATCCAAGATGCATCCAATCGGCATGTAAAAACCCTGAACTCAACATTCGGATTTTTTCTCCATTTAAAATTCTGGTAATCTGAAACTTAAAGCGTTCAAAAAAACGATAATCACCAAAGCCTTTTATAGAAACTAGGACAGTGATTAATATCAGCAATAATAAAACTTGATTTGTATTCTCTAGCATATCACAAACATAACGAAAAGAGTAGGTTCATCATATGCGATTCAGAATATTAATCCGATATTTGTCAAATAAATTATTAGGAATGCAATTTTTAATTTTTGCGATAACGTATCCCTTTATCTGGTTGCTATCTCTACTACCGATGAGATTGCTTTATGTACTATCAGATATGTTCTATTTCTTATTCTATTATATTATTCGTTATAGAAAAGAAGTGGTTTTAGATAATCTTAAACTAGCTTTTCCTGAAAAAGAACTAAGCGAGTTAAAAATAATCAGAAAAAAATTCTTCAAGCATTTTACTGACCTATTTGTTGAAAGCATCAAATCTTTTACAATTAGTGAAAAACAAATTTCTAAGCGTTATAAATACATCAATCCTGAACTTATTAATGAGCTTCATAAAAAAGGAAGAAGTATTGCTTTTGTTGGTTCACACCAAGCAAATTGGGAATGGTCAATTAGCATTCCTTTGGTTGTAGATATTCAATGTTTTGGAGCCTATACAAGGATTGGAAATAAGTATTTTGATAAGACGGTTAAAGACTCTCGAATGAAATTTGGGTTTATTGGTTATAAAACCACTGAAACCGTTAAAGCAATGGCTCGTAATTTTGACAATGGTGTGCAAGGCCTGTATTTATTATTAAGTGATCAGTCGCCACAAGTGCATAAAACGCATTATTGGTCGGAATTTATGGGTGTTAAAGTTCCAATTCATACAGGTGCAGAAATGCTAGCAAAGAAATTTGACATGGCTGTAGTGAACTATACTGTAAAGAAAGTGAAAAGAGGTTTTTTTGAAGTAACTTTTGAAACTATTACAGAAAACCCTAAAGGTTTTAAAGACTACGAAATCACAGATAAGTATTTAGAAATAGCTGAGCGAAATATTTATGATCAACCTGAATATTATTTATGGTCTCATAAACGTTTTAAACACAGAAACAAAGTGCCTAAAGAATGGCAGTAAGGATAGTTAGGTGTTAGGTGTTAGGTGTTAGGTGTTAGGTGTTAGGTGAAATTGAAGAAACTTAGGGATATCAAAAAGTATTTTAACTTTTCACTTTCAACTTTGAGCCTTTAATTCATTGCTACATTAAATCATTCTATCATTAACCTAGTCTATACGAAACCAACCTGCTACTAGTTCTTGTTCAATTGGAGATATAGTTTTGTGAACATAATCATTTTTAGAAAAATCATATTCATAATCTTTAGACCATTCATCAATGTTTGCACACAATTCTTTGATTGAGTTGCAAATAAAATCAACCTCTTCATCCTTTATAGTTGGATGCATAGACAAACGAACCCACCCTGGTTTATCAGTAGAGCAACCGTCTTTAATTTGATCTTTAATACTATATGAAGTTTCTTGATCTACATTCAATAAAAAATGACCATAGGTTCCTGCGCAGGAGCAACCTCCCCTAGTTTGTATTCCATAACGATCATTCAATAACTTAACAACTAGATTAAAGTGAATATTATCCAAATAAAAAGAAAAGACGCTTAATCTTTCTTTATGATTCGGTGCTAGAGTTTTTACATTCGGAATCGATTCTAATGTTTCAAATAATCTTGCATTTACTTCATCTTCTCGCTTCTTAATCATATCAGTACCCATTTGATCTTTTAACTGAATAGAAAGTGCAATACGTATGGTTTGTAAAAAAGCAGGAGTTCCTCCATCTTCGCGTGTTTCAACATCATCAAAATAATCATGATCTCCCCAAGGATTGGTATAACTAACTGTTCCTCCTCCAGGATTATCTGGAACTACGTTTTTATATAATTTCTTATTAAAAATAAGAACACCTGAACTTCCAGGTCCTCCTAAAAATTTATGGGGTGAAAAGAAAACAGCATCTAAATGTGCTCCTTCTTCTTCAGGATGCATATCAATATCTACATAAGGTCCTGAACAAGCAAAATCCACAAAACAAAGTCCATTGTATTGATGAATTAGTTTCGCTACCTGATGATAATCTGTTTTAATACCCGTAACATTAGAACAAGAAGTAATGGAAGCAATCTTTAAAGGTCTATGTTCATACTTTTTAATACATTCTTCAAACTTATGCAAACAGACAAGTCCAGCGTCATTACAAGGAACCACTTCAACATCTGCGATTGTTTCTAACCAAGAAGTTTGATTAGAATGATGCTCCATATGTGAGACAAACACAATAGGTCTCATCTCCTCTGGAATTGTAGTATGTTCTTTTAAATTCTCTGAAACTTTTAATCCTAAGATTCTTTGAAATTTATTAACCACTCCTGTCATTCCAGAACCTTCGGTAATCAAAACATCATTAACATCTGCATTGACATGACGTTTTATAATATTTCGTGCTTCATGATAAGCCAAGGTCATGGCAGCTCCAGAGGTAGAAGTTTCTGTATGTGTATTCGCTACAAAAGGGCCAAACTCATTCATTATTTTTTCTTCTATCGGACGGTACAACCTTCCACTGGCTGTCCAATCTGTATAAATTAAATTTTGTGTTCCATAAGGAGACTCAAAGGTTTGATCGATACCGATAATCTGATCTCTAAACTTTTTAAAGTATTGTTCTAAAGATTCCATTAGGCAATAATTTCTTTTATTTCATCTATAAAACGGATAGCCAAACTATCTGCGTTCTCTTGCGATGTACTTTCTGTATAAATTCTAATGATGGGTTCAGTATTCGATTTACGCAGATGTATCCATTCATTTTCAAAATCAATTTTTACACCATCTATCGTATTGACATCTTCATTTGAATATTTAGAAGCCATCACTTCTAATATTTTATCGACATCAATTTGTGGTGTCAATTGAATTTTATTTTTACTCATAAAATAACTTGGATAGCTCTCTCTCAAAACTTTACAAGACGTTTCTATTCTCGCCATATGCGATAAAAACAAAGCAACTCCTACCAAACTATCTCGTCCGTAGTGAGAAGCTGGGTAAATGATTCCTCCGTTACCCTCACCTCCAATGACCGTATCTGTGTCTTTCATCATCTGAACTACATTCACCTCTCCTACTGCACTAGCTGTATAAGTTCCTCCATGTTTCTGAGTCACATCACGCAATGCTCTTGAAGAAGACAAATTAGAAACTGTGTTTCCTCCTCCCATTCTACCTAAAACATAATCTGCACAAGCAACTAATGTATACTCTTCTCCAAACATAGATCCATCTTCACAAACCAATGCCAATCTATCTACATCTGGGTCTACTACAATTCCAAAGTCAGCTTGTTCTTTTACAACTAACTCAGAAATATCTGTCAAATGTTCTTTTAAAGGTTCTGGGTTATGAGGAAATTCTCCATTAGGCTCACAATACAACTCAATGCATTCAACATTCAATTCTTTTAACAAAGCAGGAATAAAAATTCCACCTGTTGAATTTACACCATCAACAACCACTTTAAAGTTTGCCTTTCTAATCGCTTCGACATCAACCAGCTCAAGGTTTAAAACTTCTTGAATATGTTTTTCTACGTAACTTTTATCTTTTGAATAACTTCCTAAATCATCTACTTCAGCAAAATCAAAATCATCACTTTCTGCTGTTTGTAAAATCACTTCTCCATCAGCTCCATTCAAAAATTCCCCTTTTTCATTCAACAGTTTCAAAGCATTCCATTGTTTTGGATTATGACTTGCAGTTAGAATAATTCCTCCATCAGCTTTTTCCAAAGGAACCGCAACTTCAACAGTAGGTGTTGTAGACAACCCTAAATCAATGACATGAATCCCTAGCCCTACCAAAGTATTTGCTACCAAACTACTAATCATCTTTCCTGAAATACGTGCATCTCTCCCAATTACAACTGTTATTTGCTCTTTATTAGGATTTCTATTTTTAATAAAAGTTCCATAAGCAGAGGCAAACTTTACAGCGTCTATAGGAGTTAAATTATCAGAAGTTTTTCCTCCAATGGTCCCTCTAATTCCAGAAATTGATTTTATTAATGTCATGCTAAATTTTTATGCTGAACAAAGATAAATTATTTCCATAGAATTTCTTTTAAAAATAAATAGTTCCTAATTGTATTTAACATCTACTAGACACGTTAAAGAAGTTTACTTTTTTAAGTATCTTTAAAGAATTCAATCAAACTAATATTTACAATACCATGATGATTAAAAAATTCTCTCGATTCATTCCCCTTTTATTTTTATCCCTTTTCATAAATACTGAGATTGGTTTTGCTCAAGACACTCGTTTATTGAGACAACCCGATATCAACAATACTCATGTAGTCTATACGTATGGAGGAGATATCTGGATCAATTCTTTAAATTCTTCTGAGGCCAAAAGAATTACAAGCACACCTGCAGTTGAATCTAACCCACACTTATCTCCTAATGGAAAATGGATTGCCTTCTCTTCAAACAGATCTGGATCTAATGCAGTTTATATTGCTTCTGTTAATGGCGGAGATGTAAAACGGCTGACTTGGCATCCAAGTAGTTCTAGTGTTCGTGGTTGGACCAATGATGGGAAATCTATTCTATATGCTAGTTCACGAGAAACAACTCCGAGACCTTACAACAGACTTTGGACGATTCCTGTAAAAGGAGGTGCTCCGACGTTACTCTCAAATCAATGGGGGTTTGATGGCTCCTTTTCTAGCAATGGAAAAAGCATGGTCATCGATAAAATGAGTCGATGGGATTCTGAATGGAGAGCATATAGAGGTGGACAAAACACTCCTTTAATCATCCTAGATCTTCAAACATCAAAAGAAATACTATTACCACATACAAACACTACAGACATTCAACCTACATGGTTAGGTGATGATGTTTACTTTTTATCTGACAGAACTTTGGTAATGAATATCTGGAAGTACAATACAAAAAGTAAAAGCCTAACTCAGTTAACAAAATTTAAAGGCTCAGATATTAAATGGTTATCTGGAGATAAAAACACCTTAGCTTATGAAAGAAATGGGTATTTACACACCTATGATATTTCCTCTAAAAAATCAAGACAACTTAAAATAAATGTTGTTGGCGATTTCCCTTGGACAGAAATTAAATTTCAAAATGTAACAAGAACTGCTAGATCAGCATCTTTATCTCCTAATGGAAAAAGAGCTATTATGGAGTCTCGTGGAGAGATTTTTACCACTCCTCTAAAAGATGGTGATTCTCGTAATATCACTCAGAGTTCTGGAACAGCTGATAGAGCTCCTATCTGGTCTCCAAAAGGTGATCAAATTGCATGGTTCTCAGATAAAGACAGAAAAGGATATGCATTATACCTTTCTAATCAAGATGGAACATCTGAAGTAATGAAGGTTTCTATTGGTGAATCTAAAATGGCTTGGAATCCAACTTGGTCACCAGATGGGAAACACATTGCTTTTGTTGATGACGATGTTCGTTTACGTGTTGTAAACTTAGAAACGAAGAAAATTAAAACTATCGATGTTGGTGGAAACAATTTAGAACGTACTCAAGTTGGATTAAACTGGTCGCCAGATTCTAATTGGATTGCCTATGAAAAGTCAGGAGACAATAACTTTAGACAAATCTATATCTGGTCTGCAACAACAAATACTACAAGAGCTATCACTGATGCTTTTGCCGATTCTTTTTCTCCAGCATGGGATTTAGATAAAAAACATTTATACTTCCTGGCAAGTACAAACGTAGCTTTAGGATCGGGTTGGGCAAATACAAGTGCAATGACCGCAGATCCTAGTTATGCTGCCTATGTAATGAACCTTGATAAAAAAGATGACTCTCCTTTTAAACCTAAGAGTGACGAAGAAGTTATTAAGAAGAAAGATGACACTTCTAAAAAGAAAAAAGGAAGTGACAAAAAAGACGATAAGAAGAAAGATGTCAAAAAGAAAAAGCCAGCTGCAAAACCTATGACTATTGATTTTGATGGTTTGGCACGAAGAACTTTTCCGTTAGGAATTCGTTCTGGTAATTATTGGTCTCTAACTGCTGGTCCTAAAGGAAGTGTATTTATTGCAGGAAACAGTCCCACAGGTCCTGCTATACAGAAATACAAATTAAAAGACAAGAAAGCGAAACCTTTCCTTTCTGGTACGGGCGGTATTTCAGTAACTGCAAACGGGAAACATATGCTTGTAAGAGTTCGTGGTGCTTGGAAAGTAATCAACGCTGCCGGGCCAAATGGTAAAAGCGCGAAAACAATGTCTGTAAATCTTCAAATGAAGTTAGATCGCGTTGCTGAATGGGATCAAATGTTTGAAGAAGCATATCGATATGAAAGAGACTACTTCTACGATCCTAACATGCATGGTAGAGATTGGAAAGCAGTTTATAAAAGGTATGCCCCACTAGTGCCTTTTATCAAGCATAGATCTGACTTAAACTATGTTTTAGATCAAGTAAATGGAGAGTTATCTGTTGGACACAGTTTTGTTAGGGGTGGAGATTTTCCAAGCGTTGAAAGATCTCAAGCAGGATTATTAGGTGCTGATTTGGTTGCCAATAGTAATCGATGGAGAATCAAAAGAATTTATACTTCTGAAAATTGGAACCCTGGATTAAGGGGCCCTTTAGATGCGCCTGGATTGAACATCAATAACGGAAATTATATTGTTGGAATTAATGGTAAAGAATTGACAACTGCTGATAACATCAACGAACACCTAGATGGAACTAATGGGAAACAAACCATTATACATATCAACAGCGAACCTAGCTTTAAAGGTTCATGGAAAGAAACGGTAGTTCCTATTCGAAGTGAAAATGGTTTACGTCAAAGAACCTGGGTGGAAGACAACAGAAGATTGGTTGATAGGCTTTCTAATGGACGTTTAGGGTATGTGTGGGTTCCAAATACTGGAGGACCTGGATATGTGTCTTTCAATAGATATTACTTTGCACAACAAGATAAAGAAGGTGCGGTAATCGACGAACGTTTTAATGGTGGTGGATTGCTAGATGATTATATGGTGGATTTAATGACACGTAGCTTACGAGCAGGGTTAACAAATGAAGTACCAAACGGAAAAGCAATGAAATTGCCTGCGGGAATCTTAGGACCTAAGGTTTTATTGGTAAATGAATTAGCAGGCTCTGGAGGAGATTTCTTCCCTTGGGTATTTAGACAGCAGAAAGCTGGAAAGTTAATTGGTATGACTACTTGGGGAGGATTGGTGAAATCTTCAACTCATTATCGTTTGATAGATGGAGGCTCTCTAACAGCACCTGACAATGCAGTTTTTGATCCTATTAATAATAAATGGATTGCTGAAAATAAAGGTGTTGCTCCTGACATTAAAGTACGTCAAGATGCAGTATCCTTATCTAAAGGAATCGATCCTCAGTTAGAGAGAGCTGTTGCTGAATTGATGAAGCAACTAACTTCTAAAAAAACTGTATCTCCTCCTCCATTTTCAAAACCAGCAAAAGGGAATTAATTCTAAATAGTTAGTTAAAACAAAAAGTCCTAGCATATGCTAGGACTTTTTTATTCTTATGAAAAAGGCACATTATTTCTTACCTGCTTCCATTTTCTTCTTTAAATCAGCTAATCCACTGATATCTCCAAGAGTTGTTTTTTCAGCGTCAGCAGATTTCTTTGCTGCAACTTTAATATTTCTCTTTTCTTGCTCTCTAAAGATTGCAGTATGAGAAACAACAATTCTTCTATACTCCTTACTAAATTCTAATACTTTAAATTGTGCAGTATCTCCTTTAGCAAATTTAGAACCATCTTCTTTATCTAAATGACGACCAGGTGCAAAACCTTCAACTCCATCAGCGAAAGTTATAACAGCTCCTTTATCATTTTTCTCTTTGATTGTTCCTTCATGTATAGAATCGATAGCGTAAGTAGCTTCATGAGCATCCCAAGGATTCTCTAAAGTTTGTTTGTGTCCTAAGTTTAACTTACGACCTTCAACATCTAATTCTAATACTTGAACCTCTAATTGATCTCCTACAGTTACAAAATCTGAAGGGTGTTTAATTTTCTTAGTCCAAGAAAGATCAGAAATATAAACTAATCCGTCAATTCCTTCTTCTAACTCAACAAATACACCGAAATTAGTATAATTTCTTACGGTACCAGTATGAGTTGATCCAACAGGAAATTTCTTAGTAATATCTGTCCAAGGATCTGGATGTAATTGCTTCATACCTAAAGACATCTTTCTCTCATCTCTATCTAACGTTAAGATTTGAGCTTCTACTTTATCACCAACTTTTACGAAATCTTGCGCAGAACGTAAGTGAGTAGACCAAGACATTTCAGAAACGTGAATTAATCCTTCAACTCCTTCAGAAACTTCAACAAATGCACCATAATCAGCAATAACAACTACATCTCCTGTAATTTTATCACCAACTTTAAGGTCAGCATTTAAAGCATCCCATGGATGAGCAGATAATTGTTTCAATCCTAATTGAATTCTAGATTTACTATCATCGAAGTCTAAGATTACAACATTTAATTTTTGATCTAACTCAACAACCTCATTTGGATGATTGATTCTAGACCAAGATAAATCTGTAATATGAACTAGTCCATCTACACCACCTAAATCAACAAATACACCATAAGAAGTAACGTTTTTCACAACTCCTTCTAATACTTGTCCTTTTTCTAATTGACCAATAATCTCTTTCTTTTGGATTTCGATATCTGCCTCAATAAGTGCTTTGTGAGATACAACAACATTTTTAAATTCGTGGTTGATTTTCACAACTTTGAATTCCATTGTTTTCTCTACATATTGATCGTAATCACGGATCGGTTTCACATCAATTTGAGAACCTGGTAAGAATGCTTCAATTCCGAAAACATCAACGATCATACCACCTCTTGTTCTACATTTTACAAATCCGTTGACAACTTCACCAGTCTCATGAGCATTGTTTACACGCTCCCAAGCTTTGATTACTCTTGCTTTTTTATGTGATAATACTAATTGACCAGTACTATCTTCTCTCTTATCAACTAAAACTTCTACTTTATCTCCAACAGCTAAGCTAGGGTTGTAACGAAATTCGTTTAAAGAGATAACTCCTTCTGATTTAGAATTGATATCGATGATTGCATCTCTATCAGTTTTTCTAATAACGATACCTTCAATTACATCACGCTCTTTTACAAATCCTTCGATTCCTTCTAACGCTTTTTCGAATTCTTTTAACTTAGATTCGTCAACAGCCTCAATACCTTCTTCGTATTTGTGCCAGTCAAAGTTGTTTAAAAAATCTTGTGGAGTTTCTTCTTTTATTGCAGCTTTTGTTTCTACAATTTCTACAGTAGCCTCAGCGACTACTTCTGGAGTAGCTTCTGTTGCTACTTCTACTTCTGGAGCTTCTACTTTAGCTTCAGCTTTTTTTGCTTTTTCAGACATGCTGAAATGTTTTTTGTATCTTATTGTTATTCAGATTATTAACGACTATAACGCAAAGAGGAATTATACGTAAATATGAGTTTTAAAATCCTTTTTCTAATCTGTTATCGTAAAAAGGAGTGCAAATGTACAAAATTCTCGTGATTATTAACCTTTTAGGTGTATTAAAATTGACTTTCTTCTTCTTATCTTTGTCACTCAAAAACGATACGAATGAAAAATATAAAATCAATCATTCTAATAGCATTACTAGGGTTCTTTTTTTCTTGTCAAAATCAATCGAAAACTGGCCCTACATTCTTAGAATCTAAAATAGAGAGCAGAAAAAGCGCACCTTTTTCTGAAGCTGTAGAAGTGAGTGGGTTACTATTTTTAACAGGCCAAATAGGGAAAGATCATAAGCTCGGAAAAATAGTTGAAGGTGGTATTGAAGCAGAAACCAAGCAAGTCTTAAATAACATCAAAGATGTATTAGAAGCAAATGGTTCTGATTTAAAGCATGTTGTGAAATGTACAGTTATCTTATCTGACATCAACGATTTCTCTGCAATGAATAAAGTTTATCGTACTTTTTTTACAGATAATAAGCCTGTAAGAACTACATTTGCGGCCGATTTAGTTCCTGGAGCTAAAATTGAAATTGAAGTAGTAGCTGCAAAGAAATAAAATGAACCAAGAAACAAAACAATTAATCGATCAAGGAAAAATGCTTCCTTTAATGGAAGAATTTTACACCATTCAAGGTGAAGGCTATCACACTGGGAAAGCTGCCTACTTTATTCGAGTTGGCGGTTGCGATGTTGGGTGTCACTGGTGCGATGTAAAGGAGAGTTGGAACGCTGATTTACACCCTCCAACCTTAGCAGATACTATTGTAGCTAATGCAAAAAAATATTCAAATACAGTAGTCATTACAGGAGGAGAACCTTTAATGTGGTCTATGGACTATTTAACAGGCACACTTCAATCTAACGAAATGAAGACTCATATAGAAACTTCTGGAGCCTATTCTTTTTCAGGAACTTGGGATTGGTTTTGCTTATCTCCAAAAAGAACAAAACTTCCTTTAGAAGAGGTGTACAAAGAAGCAGATGAATTGAAGATGATTATTCATAACAAAAATGATTTTCAATTTGCTGAAGAACAGGCTGCTAAAGTAGGTGATGAATGTGAGCTCTTCTTACAACCTGAATGGAGTAAGAAAGAAAAAATGACGGAGCAGATAGTGGAATATGTCATGAAAAACCCAAAATGGAAAATTTCATTACAAACACACAAATATTTAAATATTCCCTAGTTTTTCTTCAACTAAATTTAAGATCATCTTAAATTGTTGTTCTTTCGTTAAATCTGAATTGTCAATTTCTATAGCATCTTGAGCTTTCACAAGCGGTGAATCTTTTCTAGTCGTATCAATGTGATCTCGTTCAACAACATTCTGATACACTTCATCATAACTTACCTGTTGCCCTTTTTCTATTAATTCATCATAACGACGCTGTGCCCTAGTTTTTGCTGAAGAAGTCATGAATATTTTTAATTCAGCATCAGTAAAAACAACAGTCCCTATATCTCTACCATCCATCACAACTCCTTTTTCTTTTCCTATCTCTTTTTGAATGATCACTAGTTTTCTACGAACTTCAGAAATCGCTGATACTTTACTTACTAAGTTAGATACTGCTAATGTTCGTATCTCTTTTTCAACATTTATTCCATTTAAAATCATTTCAGCATATCCTAATGAAGGATTGTATTCAAATTTTAAATTCGCCTCATTTAAATTCGCAACCAAAGAATCTACATCAAAATCAGTAGTCGAAATATAATTACAATTCATTGCAAATAATGTCATTGCTCTATACATAGCTCCACTATCTACATAAATATAGCCTAGTCTGTTTGCTAACTCTTTTGCTATAGTACTTTTCCCCGTTGAAGAAAACCCATCGATTGCTATCGTAATTTTATGACTCATTATCTTTTATCTAAATTGAGTTGTAAGCTAAATGTACTTGTATTTGTGGCAGCATGGTATCTTGAAAATGCATAATTAAACTTTAATTTATTCATTTTAATTCCAAATCCAAATGATATTCCACTAAAAGATCTTGCATTTTGCAGTTTCAATTCGCTAGCCCTTCTAAAATTATACCCTGCTCTTAGGTTTATAGCACTTTCTGGAAAAAGTTCTGCTCCAACAACAAAATGTCGAGTTGCATTTTTAAAAAACGATACTTTCTCTTGAGTGATATTTCCTTCTAAATCTGTAGTTTGGTTTGACGGATTTGGAACTGCAAGCTCCCATTTTTGCAAATTATCTAGAGTAAGATACCATTTTAAAGGAACATGTTCTAATTGATATGAAGCTCCTATAGCGACCTTAAAAGGTAAACGTTCATTGACTCCATCAAATGATTGTATTTGCTTCCCTATATTTCTAGCTACAATTGTAAAGCTATAAGGTTTATACGGACTATAATATAGCATTGAAATATCGGTAGCTATTCCATTAGAAGTAAAATTACTTATGGTAGAGTTAATTAACTTCAGATTGAATCCCATATATACATTTGTCCAAGGTAAATTAAATGCATACCCTAATGAAACAGCAATATCACTTGCTTTGAAGGTACCTGTTTCAATTCCATTTTCGTCAGCTTCAATTAAGGTTCCATAATTCAAATACTTAATACTACCATGAATAGTTCCAAAACGTCTACTAATAACATGAGCATATGATGCAGAACCAATATTAATATCAGCTAAATAACTTGTGTAATTTACAGATAATTGTCTATCTAACTCAGGATTAATAACTGAAGGGTTCCAGATAGGTTGATTAACATCATCTCTAAGAGTAAGCACTTCTCCTCCCAAAGCTACTTGTCGAGAAGAAGATGTTAAATTTAAAAATTGATAAACACTTTCTCCACCAACTTGACTAAAAATTGGTGCTGAAAAAAATAGGATAAAAACGAATACTTTTATTATTCTCATAAAGCGAAACAAAGAAACTAGAAATATAGTTTATAACGTAAATTTTTATCAATATTTTATCTAAGGTGCCTATTAAAAATAAAAAAACCTCATATCGTAAGATATGAGGTTTAAGCTCTTAAAATAAATTAAGATTAAAGAAAGGCAGCGACCTACTCTCCCA